>LSQX01215050.1_pt1 | contig 14802 bp, 9 predicted proteins | sample 654561 | NCBI WGS metagenome assembly LSQX01 (sample SAMN04489861, study PRJNA283612) | anaerobic digester metagenome | isolation source: 4 biogas reactors fed with cattle manure at either 37C or 55C with and... | place: Denmark: Kongens Lyngby | collected 2014 | reverse complement strand
CTATTAAATCAACAACCTTGTTGGAATATCCCCACTCGTTATCATACCATGATACAAGTTTAACAAAATTCCCATTTAATGGTATTCCTGCTTTCGCATCAAATATTGATGTGCGTGCATCACCTATAAAGTCTGATGAAACAACATCGTCTTCAGTATATCCTAAGATGCCTTTAAGTTCGTTTTCAGATGCTTTTTTCATAGCTGCCTTTATTTCATCATAAGTTGCCGACTTTTCAAGACGGCAGGTTAAGTCAACAACAGACACGTCAAGTGTAGGCACTCTGAAAGACATACCTGTAAGCTTGCCATTCAACTCAGGAATAACTTTTCCAACAGCTTTTGCAGCTCCAGTGGATGAAGGAATAATGTTACCTGATGCTGCACGTCCGCCTCTCCAGTCTTTCTTTGAAGGGCCGTCAACAGTTTTCTGTGTAGCAGTTGTAGCATGAACTGTAGTCATCAGTCCTTCTACAATTCCGAAATTGTCATTAATAACCTTTACCATAGGTGCCAAACAGTTTGTAGTACATGATGCATTAGAAACAACTGTCATATCCTTTGTATATTTGCTGTTATTTACACCCATAACAAACATTGGAGCATCTGCAGAAGGAGCACTTATAACAACCTTCTTAGCTCCGCCCTTTATGTGAGCTGAAGCCTTTTCTGTTGTAGTAAACACACCTGTAGATTCAACAACATAATCTGCTCCGCATTGTTTCCATGGTATTTCAGCCGGATCCATACTTGCATAAACGCTTATTGCTTTACCATTAACAACGAGTTTTCCGTTATCTACGGAAATTGAACCTTTGAATTGTCCATGTACACTGTCGTACTGTAACATATATTTCATGTAATCAAGGTCAATAAAGGGATCGTTGATACCCACAACCTCAACATTCGGATTGTTGAGCGAAGCTCTGAAAACAAGACGTCCTATACGTCCAAAACCATTAATACCTACTTTTACTGCCATTACAATCGCCTCCTATGTAATTTATATTTAAATGGATACTTATGCTAGTTGTCTTACAACATCAATCATTTTATATTATTTCATTTTCTTTTTCAATAGATAAACCAAAAATAATTAATTTTTTAACAATGTTCTTTAATTTCCAGCATTAAAATAATTATCCCTGTGCTATTATGCTCACTTGATATACACAATATACTTGTTAATCATCATAACTGGATTATATGACATTTTGGCTTTTCTTAGCCCTTCAATCCCCAAGTCCTGTTCCCTGTTTATATACATATAATCTTTCCATTGATGTTTACAAAACTGCTGATTTATGAGGGGATACAACCCTCGAATATTATCATTGGCCTTCTCAATATGTATAACCACAGTATCTTCGTTTAGTGCTTCCCCAACAGTATAACTTTCAAATCTGCCATTAACTTTGATTAGAGCACCCTTTAGTCCTAGTTTTTCGTAATTGCTTAACACTTCATTATTAGCAATCTTTTCACAAAACATTCCTATGTGTGATTCACAGCCTTTGATTTCACACCACTCTTCATTTATTCTTACGCATTCACTTATATATTCCTTGCTAAGGTTGACATATTCATACTCATATGAATTAATAAAACTATTAATGTGGTTTCTCTTTGCGTGAAATTTCTTGCCTTTCAAGTTTACTAAATCATCGGCCAAATATACATAATCACTGCTTTCTCTCTCAAAAACCACCTCAGTGTCAATATCAGAATATCCGGTAAAATAAGAAACCTTATCTTCCTCAATACGTTTAAAAACAAGTTTCCATCCTTTGTCCACGAAATAATCCTTTATAAAGAGAATAGCTTTTCTGAATTTCTCACGGTCAGGTTTTCCAATAGGAATAAAGGCAAATGGGTCTTTATCATCTTGCACTGATAATATACATAGCATATCTTCATATTCAATGTATCTGAACTTATAAAAATTCCTCCACATAAAGAAGTTGGTAAAACTTAGCTCAGAAGCTTTGTAATTATCTTGTTCAATATGCCCTTTGAACAAATCGCTATCGTGTATTGATATTTCCTTAAATTCTTGCATATAATCCCCCACTATTTACAATTCATATGTTTTGACGCTTAAACGCTAATAATTTATATATTTATTGTGTAATTTTTATATGTGTTTTAATTTTTATATGTGTTTTTTATTTGTCGTTTATTCTTCAACAGATGTTATGATCGCTGTAAGAAACTCTGCGGCCTTAACCATATCGTCAATCAGTATTTGTTCCTCAACGCTGTGAACCTTATCCATTCCGACACTTACATCGACAGCTACAATCCCTTTGCCGTTTATAATGTTAGTATCGCTTCCTCCACCTGTAGCTTCAAGTCTTAATTCTATACCAGACTTTTGTGAAGCTTTTTTCAGTACTGAAACTATTTCGTCATCCTCTTTGACAGTAAATGCGGGATAAAGCATTTCCGAGATGAATGAAACAGTCCCTCCGAATTTAGCCGCAGCCTTTTCAAAGCACTCTTTCATGTGTCTTGTCTGCCTTGCCAGCTTTTCTTCATTTCTACTCCTTGCCTCAGCTTCTATCTCAACACTATCACATATTATATTCGTCGCATGTCCTCCCTGAATTACCCCAATGTTTGCAGTAGTCTCTAAGTCAATTCTTCCAAGATTCATATTGATGATAGCTTCAGCTGCAATCTGTATTGCGCTGATTCCCTTCTCTGGCTCAAGCCCTGCATGTGACGCTTTTCCTAAGATTTTAACATCAATCTTATTTTGGGATGGGGCGGTTACAGCTACTTGACCTATATTTCCGCCATTATCCATTACAAAACAGTATTTCGCATCAATTTCGCTCAAATCCAGATTTTTAGCCCCTAGAAGCCCTCCTTCTTCAGCTACAGTAAAAACTGCATAAATGTCTCCGTGGCTCAATCCATCCTCCTTTAAAACCCTTAAAGATTCCAGTATACATTCTATACCTGCCACATCATCTCCTCCAAGGATGGTAGTACCGTCAGTCTTGATTACATTCCCTTTGATAATAGGATTTTTACCAATTCCAGGCACAACAGTATCCATGTGAGCCATCAACAAAACAGGTGGTACCTTTTTGTTACCTTCAATCCGGCAAATCAGGTTACCGGCATTCCCTCCAATTTTAGACCCTGTATCGTCCTCTTTGACACTAAACCCCATACTCTCAAGCTTACCTTTTAAAGTATCTGCCATGTTCCTTTCTCTAAGGGTCAGGCTGTCAATCTTCACCAATTCCATAAATTCATTTATCATTCGTTCTCTATTAATCATTAATTTTACCTCAAACTTCCATATAAATCACAAAAAAAATTCTAAATTGAAAAATTTGATTTTCGTGATATTATTAATATTGTATTAAAAAAATTTAAGCACGATGTAAAATCTTTATCGCGTTCAATATACTTAGGAATGCTAAAAATGTAACTTCGGCTATTCCTTAAATTTTTTTCATAGTATACCTTTAATTAATAATATAACCAGTCATACTATTTTTTATTAATTTATTTTCATATAAATTGTAATATTTTTTTAATAACACACCAGCTTATTCCAAAAACTAAAGTCTTTACGTAAAGTTCTTTCTATAATATGGTTCACAATAATTAACTGCACCCGCACCGTTAATTAAAATTGCTTTTTGGTACGAAAATTGTTATAATAGAGTCGAAAATAGCATGTTACGTGTTTTACAATACTGAATTATAAGTTAAGCTGACATAAGTTATGCTGGCACTAATAAAAACACTGTATAATTCGATATTTAAATTAGAATAGTTTCATGGTGTTTTTTTTGCTGTATTGGATAAATTGTAATGGGAAAATGCAAGGCATAACATACAATAACTTGGGAGGTATATATGTTTGCAGAAAATGTGATTTCTAAACTTAAAAAGCACAAGTTCTTTTCAGAGTTTTTTACTCCTCAAGGATTTTCCCAGTTTAAAAGATATTTGATAACCGGTTTTACCGGATTTGGTTTGGAATACTTTTTATTCATGCTCTTGCTAAAGGTAGTTTTCGCAGATACAATTCCACCGTTTTACGGTTTTGTGAAAAATATTATGATTACAGCTTTTGGCAAAGGATTGGATGTATATACATATCAATATCAGTTTTCCAATTCTGTTGTTTACGTTACTATTTTCTGGTTTAATTTTCTTGTCAATAGATTTTGGTCTTTCAAGTCAAAACAGAAAATTGGCAAACAACTTATACCCTATCTTGCACTGTTTGTCTTCAATCTTATAATTATAAACTCTCTTATGTATGTGATGATAAGCTTGATAGGTATACCAGATTATATTGCAAAAGTGCCGGTTATGGGAATAATCGTGTGCTGGAACTTTATTATGTATAAAAAAGTCATATATAAATAAACTGCTACAGCTGGAGGAAGTTTATGGATTCAACAATAATCTCCTTTGTTATACCAGTTTATAACGAAGGAAAACAGATATACAATAACATAAATATTTTGACAGACCTATTAAATAAGAACAATATACAGTACGAAATTGTTCTTATAGACGATGGCTCAAAAGACAACACATGGGACGAGCTTAATAAATTGTGCAGTGATAAAAGCGGAATCCGTGCATTAAAGCTAAGCCGGAATTTTGGTAAAGAATCTGCATTATGTGCCGGTCTTGAAACAGTTAGTGGCGATGCGTGCATTGTTATGGACGCTGACCTTCAGCATCCTCCCGAACTTATACCCGAAATGGTAAAACTTTGGAAAGAAGAAGGCTATGATGTGGTAGAAGGCGTGAAAGCCTCTAGGGGTAAAGAAAGGATTATAAACAGATTTGGAGCCCACTTTTTCTATAAAATACTTTTTAATTTATCTGGTTTTGACTTAAACAGAGCCTCCGACTATAAACTGCTTGATGCAAAGGTTTTACAATCTTACCGGCAGATGAACGAGCGTAACACCTTTTTTAGAGGAATGTCGGAATGGGTGGGATTCAACAGAAAAAAGATTCCCTTCCACGTCGCAGAAAGAACCGAAGGCAATTCAAAATGGTCGGTAACAAGGCTTGTTAAGCTAGCAATAACTGCCATAACCTCATTTTCGTCTATACCTCTTCACATTGTAACTTTTCTTGGTATAATATTTTTAGCAGGGTCGTTAATCCTTGGAGTTCAGACTATTTATATGAAGTTAAGAGGCGGTGCATTAAGCGGATTTACTACAGTAATTTTGCTACAGCTTATCATTGGCAGTGCTTTGATGATAAGCCTTGGAATTATCGGTACTTATATTGCCAAAATATATGATGAAGTAAAATACAGACCTCGGTATTTTATTTCTGAAACTGCTGTTAGTAGAGAAAAAGACAAGGTATAATGCATCATACGGCATTTATGGCAAACAATAAAAGCGTAGGGGGAAATCTAATAATGCTTGGCGTCATTTTTATTATTCTTGGATGGTACAACGGTTACTTTTTTCTAAGGAAGCTAATTCCTTCAATATTTGATTATTCGAAAACCAAGGACTTGTTCGGTAGACCTGTAAAACTTTCCGGTTGGATGGTTGTAATACCAGCCTCTTTTCTGACAGGTACTCTTTTAATTACTTGGCTTACATATATTTGTGCCTATATATTCAGAAACACAAATCCCATGCTTTACGCAAATATATTCTCTATTTCGATATTTCTGATAATTGCAGTGGTTATTACCATTAGAAACAGAAAAAAATACTCTGAGTCATTAAAGAGTATAAATGTTATAACAAGTTCAAAAAAATTATTCCGTCAGAAACTTAAAAACTTTGCTATTTCTAACAGCATTGAACTGTTTTATATAGCGGTATTTTTTCTTGTATGGACATACCTTATGTTCAGGTCTTTCTTTATAAAAGACGGAACAATATACATAGGACACTCGGTGTTTAGTGATTTCGGGCCTCATCTTGCTGTTATAAGGTCATTTTCCTATGGTTCAAATTTCCCTACGCAGTATCCCCACTTTGTTGCGGGCGACATCCGCTATCACTTCCTGTTTCAGTTTCTGGTGGGAAATCTGGAGTTTTTGGGCTTAAGGCTTGATTGGGCATTTAATATTCCTAGCATCCTGTCCATTATGGCATTCCTTGTGCTTCTATACTCTTTTACCGTACTGGTTCTTGGAGAAAAAAAGATTGCAGCATTGACAGGCATATTATTCTTCTTCAGAAGTTCTTTCGCGTTCTTCACACATATTTCGGGAATGAACTCTTTTAAAGAGTTTTTTGATAATTTGAAAACAATTACTTCACATATAGGAAAAACACAGAACGAAAACTGGGGATTATGGTCTCAGAAGGTTTACGTTAACCAAAGACACCTACCCTTCGGAATGGGCATCATGATGCTGATGCTTATAATAACTCTACCTTTGTTTAAAAAGATGGTAAGAAGATTGCATAAAATTAAAAGAAATAATGAAGAATCTGGCAACTCATCCTATGTACGCCTGTGGTTTAAAGAGTTCTTTCTGTCGGCTGACGCATGGCTTCCAAAACATCCGATACAAGCATTGGTCGCAGGTATACTCTTAGGATTGGTGGGCTTCTGGAACGGTTCAGTTATCATTGCAATTTTACCTGTACTTTGCATTATGGCTATTATGTCAAAACACAGGCTTGAGTACTTGTTTATTGCTACTCTGTCACTTTTACTTGTTTTTGTGCAGACTTCCTTTTTCATCAAAGGGTCTTCCATTGTATCACCCAAGTTATTCTTTGGTTTTCTTGCAAATACAGGCGGCTTGCCTCAGGATTTATCTATGTACTATAAGGTACACGGCTTATGGTCGACTCTGCAACTTTTTATAAAACTGCTGCCTTATACCTTTAATTTCTATATAGAACTCCTTGGCTTACTACCTTTTATAATACTGGCAATTTTTATGCCCTATTATAAAAAACTTTGTATATCCATTAATATAATATTTGTATCGGCAGTCGCCTTGGTAGCCTTTCTCTTCACGAGATACCAGTTGAAAGACAGTCTTTTTGTTACCAAAAAGACCTTCAGTATATCAATGCTTATCGCTTTTGGAATATTTATTTTAGCAGTGTTGCTCTATAATTTTTATGGAAAATACAAAGTGCCTAAAGGTTTGAAATGGCTGGGATTTGCCTTTACCCTTCCCTTTGTTGTGGCAACCACCATGCAGCTTATGCCCGACATAAATATTAACCACAAATTTATTGTCATAGGTTCAATACTTCTGAACATATTGACCGCATTTTTCCTATTTTCTCTTTTTAAATCGAAAAACCTTGCAACTAAGATATTTGCATATCTTTTATCTGCCGTAATAATGGTAACAGGCTTTGTAGATATAATTACCCTTCACAACCTTGATAATCACCATATTACAGTAAAAACAGACAATGAACTTCTGAAATGGACTTTAAAAAACACTAACACCGATGATGTTTTCCTTACAGACCACTACAGTCTTCATCCTATTCTGCTGGCAGGGAGAAAGTTGTTCTCCGGCTGGGCATACTATGCTTGGAGTGCAGGCTATGACACCGATGCACGGGAAAGAATAAAACAAAGAATATATTCCGCTGAAAATCCGGATATCTTGAAAAGACTCGTAGAAACAAATAGCATTGACTACATAGTAGTGGATGACGGCAACAGAACATCAGACAGTTATATATTAAATGAGCATATAATAGAGCAAACCTTTGAGATAGTGTATGAATTTCCAGAATACAACTTGATAATCTATAAGACAAACATAGATTGATTTATATTTAACAGTTTATTCTTTTTTTAAATATAAGGAGGCTGAAATTTGTGAAAAGCAATAGCAAAACATCAAAAAAAAGAGGTGCACAACCTCAGAAACCCTATTCAACCAATGTCATGTTAGCAGTGGTTGCAGCAGCGTTTTTGGTAAGGTTTTTCTTGACCATGCTGCCAAGTTTTAAAATAGATATGGGAGGATATGTCGCTTGGAGCAACTATCTTGCAAACAATGGTCCTAAAGGGATGTATGAGACTTTTCATATAGTTTACGCACCGGGTTATCTTTATCTTTTATGGATTACGGGAGCAATCACCAAAGCTTTCTCTTTAAGCCTGTTCTGGCAGCATTTTTTCGTTAAAATTTGGGCAGTTATCTTTGAATTCATAGGTGCATACCTTATTTATAAAATTGGCACAAAGTACGGCAAACAACGTACAGGATTTGTATTAGGCATAGCGTATGCTTTAAACCCCGGAGTATTCTTTAATTCATCCATATGGGGACAATTTGATTCAATGCCGGCAACTATGCTTTTAGGAGTTGTATATCTTTTTAATATAAATAAGAAGATACCAGCTGTAATACTATTTGCCCTGGCAGCACTTGTAAAACCTCAAAGCGGGCTTCTTGCCCCATTGGTATTTGTCCAGTTCTATAAAGAACTGTTTGATTTTGCAAACATAACTTGGCGTAATATAAAAAAAGCACTTGTTGATACTTTATATGCCGCAATAGGCTGTATTACTGCATATACTGTCATAATATTCCCTTTTTATTACCATACGCAGTTCTATTTCAAGTACGTACAAAACGGCGCATCATTTATCCGAAAATTATTAGTTGAAACAGCGGACTTTTACTACTGGCTCGTATATATATACAGAACCAGTCTGGGCGATTACCCCTATGCCACAGCAAATGCTTTTAACTTCTGGACCTTGGCCGGTGGTCAACCGGTACCCGACTCCGAAACATTTTTTATTCTTTCCTATGCCAAATGGGGATTCATATTTGCAATTCCTGCTATTTTACTGGCCTTCGTGCTTCTTGCGGTTAAGAGGAACAGCGCTAAAACACTTTATTTTTCATCCTTTTTTATTCTTGCATCCTTTTTTACGTTTTTTACAAGAATGCACGAAAGATACCTTCTTTCAGCTATCATATTCCTAACCGTATGTATTCTTTGGGATAAGAGGCTTTCAATCCCTTTAATCATACTCAGTGCATGTGTAACGGCAAACCACTGGTACATTTATGATAAGGAAAGAAGAGATGTCAATCTGTGGCTTTCGAACTACGACCCGGTAGCAATGCCATTTGCTTTCCTGACAGTTGCATTGGTGATATTTGCTGCTGTGTATATGATCTGGCTACTCAGAGAAAAACCAGTAAATAAACCTTCAGATAAAATAAGGAGGAACAATACATGAAAATCTGTATAATTGGAGCTGGAGCCACAGGCCTTTCAGCAGGCTACGAGCTTTCTAAGAAAGGACATGACATTACCATACTTGAAAGCGAGAAACAGTTGGGAGGGCTTGTAAAATCCGTCACAGTAGGCGAAGAAAAGCTGGAGATGTTTTATCATCATATATTCACCAATGACACTGATATAATCGAGCTTATAGAAGAACTTGGTTTGTCCCCGGAATTGATGTGGATTGAGCCTAAAAATGGCATTTATATAAATAAAAAGTTCTATCCTTTTACATCTCCTATGGATCTTCTGATGTTTAAGGAGCTGTCTTTTATAGAAAGAATACGGATGGGGCTTCTGGTTTTTAAAGCTAAATTTGTTAAAGACTGGAAGGATTTAGAAGACGAAACCTCTAAGGACTGGATCATTAAAAACGCAGGACAAAATGTATATGAAAAAGTATGGGGACCTCTTATAAATTCAAAGTTCGATTTTGATTCTGAGAATATAGCTGCTACCTGGATATGGAACAAATTCAAGCTCCGCGGTTCTACCCGTGGGAAAAATATTAACAAGGAAATGCTGGGCTATATGAAGGGAAGTTTCTCCCTTGTATACGAAAAACTTGTAGAAAAAATAACGGAACAAGGCGGGAAAATATTATCCGGCACTACCGTGAATAAAATAACCCCTAAAGAAAACAATACTCTCGACGTCTCATTTAACAATGCATCCGAGAACTTTGACCGTGTGCTTATAACAACTGCTCCCGATGTCCTTAACAAAATGGATGTTCCTCTTCCGGAGTTTTATACAAACAAACTGTCCAGCATCAAGTATAAAGCCAATATATGTATGATTCTCGAGCTTTCAGAGAAGCTTTCTCCGTTTTATTGGTTAACAATTGCCGACGACAGCTGTCCTTTTGTACTTATGATAGAGCACACCAATCTTGTACCCGTTAATGGTTATAAATCCCACGTAGTATACCTTTCAAGGTATCTTGATGAGAAAAATGAAATGTATTCTTTAAGCGATGAGGAAGTCAAAAAGCAGTTTTTGAATCATTTGAAAATACTTTTTCCTCAGTTTGATGAATCTAAACTTATCAATACGCATATAAACCGTGCAAGATACTCGCAACCGGTGGTGGTTAAAAAGTATTCAAAGATACTTCCTGAAATAAAAACACCGGTTGAAAACCTATACCTTGCAAGTATGGCACAAATATACCCTGAGGACAGAGGCCAAAGCTACTCGGTCAGACTCGGTAAAAAAGCTGCCAAATTGATAATCAATGATTAGCTTATAACTATTTCCGACCGGAAGGGGGCACCAATATGAAGAAAAAATGTATTGCTTTTTTATTTGTTATATCTCTTACAGCAAGTGTAATTACACAAAATGTTTTTGCATCAGGTAACATACTATCAAATCCTGGATTTGAAGAAGTTGACGGTTCATTCCCTTCAGGATGGTATTCCAGTTCCTTCATGAATACTCCCGAATATGTAGAGTTTTCTGTCGAGAGCAACAGTGCATTTACGGGGAACAATTCTTTTTCCATAACAAACCTTGTGGAAAACGATTCCAAACTCACACAGAATGTTTCTGTAAAGCCAGGAAGCGTATATAAGGTGAGTTGTCGTATTAAGACCGAAAACGTTTTAAACCCCGCAGGCTCTGCTAATATAACTCTTGAAGTGGAAAATCCCTATGGTATTTTGACTTCAAAAGAGCTCTCCAATACGAATAACGAATGGGAGCTTTTAGAGTTTAATGTAAAAATCCCTGATAAGACGGAAGGCATTTTAAAATTCACCTTAAGGCTTGGAGGTCAAGGCGTTTTAAATAAAGGCAAGGCGTACTTCGATGACGTGTCTTTTGAACCGGTTAATGATCATGATCCTTCTTTGGGATTATATAACTTTTTTATACCAAGTGAAAATGATACAAGCAACAGCGAAAACACTGTCAACAATAATAGTTCATCTTCCTCCAATATAACATTGATATTCTTCATATTGGCCTTGGTAGTGATAGGATTGTTTGTTTTTGTGGAACTTAGACTCAAAAAAAATAATAAAACTGAAAGTGGTTCATCCGGTGCAGATGGCGATGACTATGATAACTATAATGATATGGATGATGCAGATGATGACAGTTTGGATGATTATAATGACGATCAGGAAAGGTAATATTCGGAAGATAATGATAGATTAATTAAGGGGGTACTGTAATAATTATGAAGAAAAGTTTTTTGAGCCTGTTTTTCTTTTTTTTGATATTAAATACTCTGTTAATCAGTATTGCTTTTGCGCAAAACGAATTGGTTTCAAATTCTTCTTTTGAAGAAATTTATGACGCTAAACCAGTATCATGGAAAACATGGCTCTATAATCAAAGTCCGGGAGCAGTCGAGTTCAAAACCGAGAACGGGTCAGCCCGTACAGGAGACAACTACGCTGTGATAATTAGCAACAAGGAAAATGATGCAAGATTTATGCAGGACGTAATGGTAGAAGAAAACTCAATGTATAAAATTTCTGCTTGGATAAAAACAGAAAATGTAGGAGAACAAAAACTCGGTGCCAATATATCAATTGAAGGTCGTTTAGAAACATCTAAAGATATAAGAGGCACTACAAGTGATTGGCAGTATGCAGAAATGTACGTTGCAACCGGAAAAGGCATAGACAGAATTACCATTTCAATCGGTCTTGGAGGGTATTCAAACGAAAACAAAGGTAAAGCGTTTTTTGATGACGTTTTGATGGAAAAAGTGGATACCATACCTCAAGGTGCTGTAATTGCACATATAGACACAGAAAATATGGAATCGCAAGATAGCTTTAATGAAAAAACCGGACCTACGCCTGAGTCTCCGGGAAATTATACCTGGATTCTGCTTGTTGTCACATTGGCGTTATCATCAGCGCTTTTACTGAGCTATTATAGAAATTCAAATAAGCGTGTACAAAAAGATACTGAATTAAATAATACCGAAAAAGAAAAAAATTAATATTAAAATTTATATATTTTTAATCTTATGGAGGTGCTGTAATTTGTCCAAGAAATTGATAAAAATTACTTTTATCCTAATGATCGTTATCCAGTTTATTTTATCTTCAACTGTTTTTGCAGAAAACGGGAACCTTGTTAAAAACCCTGGTTTTGAAGAAGTTGAAGCCAATGATGCCTACTTCTGGATGTTTCACTGCTATGACAACGATCCCGGTGTTACAGAGAATTACGTTGATTCAACTCAGGCCTATGAAGGCAGCAATAGTGCGTTCATTGTCAATCATTATGTAAACGATTCAAGATTTAAACAGGATATTCCTGTTAAAGGCAACACCTATTACAGACTCTCATGCTGGGTAAAGACCGAGAATGTCGGTACAGAAATGATAGGTGCCAATATCTCAATTGAGAATTCCACTAATGTATCAAGAGACATAAGGGGTACTACTCCGGAGTGGGAATACATTGAACTCTACGGCAAGACCTCAGCAAATCAAGATAGTTTAACACTTACCGTTGGTCTTGGTGGGTACGGAAATGTAAACACAGGTAAAGCCTGGTTCGATAATATTGAAGTGGCTGAACTAAATAGTCTTCCCGCAGGCAAGACCGCAGTCAGCCTTGACCCTAACCAACCGTTGTCTATAGACGACAACCCAATTTCTGATGGTAAATCAGAAAGCAGTAATAACTATCTTGTTGTAATTACAGTACTCCTTATTGTAATTTTACTTGGATTTATATTCTTCATGATATTTAGAGATAAAATGGCTCTTTCCAAAAAACAAACTGGAAGCACTAAAACTGCATTAAGCTCATCTTCAAAGAAAGCAAACACTGCCGAAGCAGAAGTTAAATCTGAAAAAATCAAGGTCAAGTTTAACAGAACCGATTTAATTATAATGGCAGTAATGACAGTTATTTATCTTGCAATAGCATTATATAATCTCGGAGACTTTAATGTTCCTACCACATCATGGCTTCCGACAATTCCCGGTGAAAGCTTTACTATAGATTTAGGCAAAAACGCTACCTTATCAAGAATATATTTCTTTGAAGGTCTTGGTAAAGGTACAGACCCTAACGGTAAATTCAGGATTGAGTATCTTGATGAAAATCGGCATTACAAGCATCTTGCCACTTATATTAAAGAAGATAAATTCAAATGGAAATACATCGATGTCGCACCCGTTAATACCAACAGATTAAGGTTTGTTGTAGATACTGCCAGAGCTGCATTAAACGAAATATGTATTGTGGAAAGCGGCAGTACCCAACCTATAAGCGGAATAACAATTGTAGAAAGGGACATTAATGAAAGAAGCGAAGGCACCATAGAAAACTTATTTGATGAACATCATCTTTTTGCCTTCCGTCCTTCATATAAAAACAGTACGTATTTTGATGAAATTTATCATGCCAGAACGGCATTCGAACATATACATCGCATGGAGCCCTATGAGACCTCTCACCCGCCTTTAGGCAAGGTTATAATGTCATTGGGTATCCTGATATTCGGAATGGTACCCTTTGGCTGGAGAATTATGGGCACTTTGTTTGGGGCAGCTATGGTACCTATTATGTATGCTTTCGGCAAAAAAGTATTCCACAGTAGCTTTTACGCCTTTTGTACAGCTTTTTTGATGATGTTTGATTTTATGCACTTTACCCAAACAAGGATAGCAACAATAGACAGCTTTTTTACACTGTTTGTTATAGTTATGTATTATTACATGTATGATTACTTTGTAAACAAATCAGATGATATGAACCTGAAAGAAGCATTAAAGCCCTTGTTCCTGAGCGGTTTGTTCTTTGGTCTGGGGGTCGCAAGCAAATGGATAGCAATGTATGGTGCGGCAGGTCTTGCAACTTTGTTCTTTATAGCCAAGGGAACTGAAATTTACCGTCTGTCAAAGCTTTCAGACAAAAAAAGAAAAAACAACACTTGGGCTACAACTTACCGTTCGAATCTTTTTATTACACTGGCAAGTTGTATAGTGTTCTTTATAATCATACCAGGAATAGTATATTTTCTGTCATATATACCTTGGATGATGGTTCCTGGCCACAATACACATTTCAATCTCTTTATTGAAAATTCAAAGTCCATGTTTAGCTATCACTCAGGGCTTGTAGCAGACCATCCATACCAGTCAGCATGGTGGGAGTGGCCTATTATAAGGCTTCCCATGGCATATTATTTCGGTTCCTCCGCAGATCTGAATCCCGGAATGGTTTCGAAAATAGTTGCCATGGGCAATCCAGCTATATGGTGGGTAGGATTGTTTGCTTTTCTGTTAGTTGCCATAATGGCTTTATCAAAAGTAAATAAGAATATGGTAATGCTTTTTATACTTTCAACCCTATCCTTTGCATTTATTGCTTTGGTCATTGGATTTCGCAACTATGTGAAAGATGAAAGCTTTCTTAACAGCGGTCATATTCCAGCTCTAATATGGTTATGCCTCACAATTACTATTACAACATTGTTTATATGTATGTACAGGTATGACCGAAAAATGCTTGTAGTTTTGGCTGCCATGCTGTTTCAGTATATACCGTGGATTGCAGTCCCCAGAAT
>LSQX01206120.1_pt1 | contig 14802 bp, 11 predicted proteins | sample 654561 | NCBI WGS metagenome assembly LSQX01 (sample SAMN04489861, study PRJNA283612) | anaerobic digester metagenome | isolation source: 4 biogas reactors fed with cattle manure at either 37C or 55C with and... | place: Denmark: Kongens Lyngby | collected 2014 | reverse complement strand
GCTATAGTTTCCGTTATTGTACAATAGTTCTTCTAATTACTGTGCTGATTTATCCAAATAACCAGCGGGTGGTTTTCGGGTCGAGGCATTGCTGCTGCGTTCCGGTAGGTACTCAGCTTTGGTTCGGTACTAATTCGCTGGCTTCAAGTGATAACCGGTTGAATTTGTTTTCCTTCAAGAACGGCTTCAACCGATGGTATGAACATATCCATGCGGCAAACAACGGAATTGTGTTTTTTCCTCGGATCATCCTGACGGTAAGGTACAAAATAAATGTTTTTTATATTCTGCAAAAGACCGATATTTTTTCCGTTTGCCCCCAAACCGTCATTTGTCGCGATACCCAAAAGGACAGGCATGTCATTTCTTAATTGAGCTTTTACAGCCATTGTCACAGGCGTATCGGTAATACCGTTAGCAAGCTTGGCAAGGGTGTTTCCGGTACACGGCAATACTACCATCAGATCAAGATGTATTTCAGGTCCTATCGGTTCCGCATCCACAATTTTGGTTATACACTTTTTCCCCGTTATTGTCTCTACCCGCTTTTTGAAATATTCCGCCGTTCCGAAACGAGTGTCGGTTGCCGAAACTATATATGATATCACAGGTAAAATATCGGCACCGAGAAAAGCAAGCTTTTCCATCTGTATAAGAGATTTTTCAAGTGTGCAAAACGAACCCGTCAGTCCAAAACCAATTTTTTTTCCTGAAATAATCATTTCGGAAAGCTCCCCTCCTGAAATACATTATCTATGGTCCTTTTTATTATTTCAGCTGCTGTCAATGGGGCAATTTTACCTGGTATACTCAGTGCCCAGTCTACTTTAAAGCCTAATTTTTCCGCATGCTCAAAGTCAATTCCGCCCGGTTTCGAGGCAAGATCCAAAAGATAACAATCCAGATGTATTTTATTAAGGATATCAGCCGTGAGAATCTTAAGCGGTATTGTATTTACAATAACGTCCATATCGGTTACATAGCTTTCCAAATCTTTTATATGCACCGGCTTATATCCATAAACTTCAATCCAGCTTAGATCGGAATATTTTCTTGCCGCAACCCAAACTTCGGCTCCAAAGCCGTGCAGTATCTTTGAAAGAACCTTTCCAATCCTGCCAAAACCCAGTATAAGTATTCTGCTGTTATGAATTGTAGCGGGTATCGCATTAATAATCAGATCAACCGCTCCTTCTGCAGCGGGAATTGCGTTCAGCACCGCCATTTCTTCCCTGTCAAGAAGGTCGATATATTTTATTCCCCTATCATCAAGCTGTCTTCTTAATTCTTTTTCTATTTTCCCGGCTACAAAAAACACTTCACTGGGCATCATTTCAATAAGCGCATTTACAGGAAGAGCCTCCGTGGAAAAAGGCATATTTACAAGCCCTCCCGCGGACTCAAGCGGTATTCCGCAAATTATAATGTTTGTATCGGAAATCATAAGAGATAAATTCTTATTTTTCGTATCGGGCTGCTTTTTTTCAAAACCATACATTTCAACCCGGTGATATTCCTTTTTTAATAACTCCGACAGGTAAACGCTGCGCATATCTCCGCCAATAATAAGGTACTTTCGTTTCTGCATAAAGATACACCCCCGAAAATTTTTTGTTGTTTTGTCCGGTTAACCGCCGCTAAAATAGCGGAAGAAATTGCAAAGCAATTTCAACACACTGTTTCATCAAGGGTCACCTTTAACCCCATTATATAATCCATCCTATGAAGAACACGGGATTCAAGTGCTTGTTTATATTTTTAAAAACAGCAGAAGAAATAGTTATCAAGTTAATGATATTAATTTGGAAAAAGACAATAAAAAAGGCAGGCATCAGAGCCTGCCCACCAATCAAAACGCAATTTTATCCAAAAGACGGTTATCCATATCTATGTCTCCTATTGCCGATATGCCCATTTGCTCCGGCCTGAAAACATACCGGATAATTTCATAAATGCTTTCTCTTGATACTTTTTCAATACTGTCAAGAATCTCCTGAGGCGTACGTACTTTCCCTAAAACCAACTGTGATTTCCCCATACTGTTCATCCTGCTGCTTGTGCTTTCAAGTCCAAGAATAAAACTTCCTTTAAGCTGGTTTTTAGCCTTTTCTATATCGGAATCGGATATTTTTTCCCGGGTAATTGAAATTATTTCATCCCTTATGTTTCGGATTACTTCATCATGCTGCTGGGGGCTGCACGCCGCATATATCGTGAACATTCCCACATCCCTGTAAGCAGTCGGATAAGAGTATATTGAGTACGCCAGTCCCAGTTCTTCCCGCACTTTTTGGAAAAGACGCGAGCTCATTCCCCCGCCGAGAATATTGTTCAGTGTAAGCAGTGAATACAGATTTTCTTCTCCCTGCTTTACTCCACGAAAGCCAAGACACATATGAACCTGTTCCGTTTCCTTCTTTTTTACCTTGATGCTGCGGTTAAACCATGGCTTATATGCATGTATTTTGCAGTAGTTATGCGACTGCCAGTGTCCGAAATATTTTTCAACCAGATCCAAAAGCTTTTTGTCATCAAAATTTCCGGCAACGGAAATGACACTGTTTTCAGGCACATAAAAAGCTCTCATATGATTAAGAATATCATCCCTTGTTATTCCAGCAACCGAATAATAATTTCCAAGTATCGGGTATCCGAGTGAATTGCCGCTCCATACTTCCTCGGTAAGCATGTCATGAACCATCTCTTCGGGATAATCTTCATACATGCTTATTTCTTCGGCAATTACTTTTCTTTCGGTTTCAATATGTACCGGTTCAAATGTTGAATTAAAGAGCATATCCGATATTAGCTCAATCGCAGTTGGAAGGTCCTCGTCAAGCGTTTTAGTATAAAAGCATGTGCATTCTTTCCCCGTAAAAGCGTTAATCTGTCCTCCGATGTTATCAATCGTCCTTGCAATATCTTCGGCTGTCCTCGTTCCTGTTCCTTTAAACAGCATATGTTCAATAAAATGAGAAATCCCGTTTTGTTCCCGGGTTTCATATCTTGAGCCGGCTCCAATCCATAGTCCGAAAGAAACCGACCGCACAAAAGGTATTCTTTCATATACGATAGTTAAATTATTTTTTAATACTGTTTCCTGATACATCCTGCCTCCATAATTATTATATCAGGCATTTCCCTCATTAAGGCTTAATTCAATCAGATGACGGTAAATGCCGTTTTTATTCATAAGAGTGTCATGATCACCTTTTTCCACAATTCTTCCGTGATCTAACACGTAAATGCAATTTGCCTGCCTGATCGTGGACAATCGATGTGCGATAAAAATGGATGTTCTGCCCGAAGACACTTCGCTCATCGATCTTTGTATGAGCTCTTCCGTTTCGGTATCAATGCTTGCCGTCGCCTCATCCAAAATAAGCACCGAGGGATTAAACGCGACAGCCCTTGCCAACGATAAAAGCTGTCGCTGTCCGGCGGAAAAGGTGCACCCTCTCTCCTTTACTTCCGTGTTAATGCCATCGGAAAGCGACCTGACAAAAGGCGCCGCACAGGCCGTTTCAATTGCATTCATTACATCGCTGTCAGTCAGCTTCCGGTTATTCAGCCGTATGTTATATGCAATATCGCCGGTAAAAAGGAACACATCCTGCAGTACAACAGCAATATTCCTCCTTAAATCCGCAAGCCTGTATTTTTCGATGTTTACTCCGTCAATTAATATCTCTCCCTTTTGTATATCGTAAAATCTTGCCATAAGGTTTATTATCGTTGTTTTGCCCGATCCTGTCGAACCGACAAAAGCAACGGATTCGCCCGGACGGATGTGGAAGCTGACATCTTTAAGCACCCAATTTTCTCCTTCATATGCGAACCATACATTTTTAAATTCAATTTCCCCTGCTGTTTTACCGCATGGAATACCTGATGCTAAATCCTCCACATCACTTTTGATGTCCATTATTTCAAATATCCTCTCGGATGAAACAACTGCCGACTGAAGTGATGTGTACTTATCGGCTATTTCATTTATCGGCTGGAAAAACTCCCTTACATATGAAATAAAAGCATACAGAACACCATATTCAAACGCGCCTCTTAATATATCACCGGCACATACCCAAATAAGTGCCGAAATCGTAAGGTTGTTTATTACCTCAACTACCGGCCTTCCAAGACTGTTTAGTATTACCTCCCTTAAGCTTGACCTGAAATACTCTTTTTCTATCTTACTGAATTCGTCAAACTTTTGCTTTTCACGATGAAAAATCTGGACTATTTTCATCCCTGTTATATTTTCGGCTAAAAATCCGTTAATACGGCCTATAATTGATTTCATCTTTATAAAATTCTTTCTTGCCGCCTTACGGTAAATAACAGCGACGAGCATAATGAGTGGTACCGTACTAACTCCGACAACAGCCAGTTTTGGGCTCAACGAAAACATTGCGTATACTATTCCTGCAATCATTACAACGTCCCGGAAAAGGTTTATCAATACACCGGAAAACAATTCGTTCAATGCCTCAACATCATTAGTCACCCTTGTCAGGAGTCTTCCCGATGAGAACCTGTCAAAAAACGGCATACCCATTCTTTGTATTTTATTGAACAAGTCCGTTCTTAACCTGTGCATAATACTCTGCCCGACATAATTTAACAGAACGTGCTGTAGATAATTTAATAAAGCCCCACCCGAAATAAGAACAAAAAAGAAAATTCCAAGAGCGTTAACAGCGGACTCGTCGAAATTTCCCGGAATCAAATAATCGTCTATAATCCTGCGAAGGATATCAGGCCTTAACAAAACCGCCGCATTTATCAAGAAGGCTATCACGACAGCAAGGATGATAAGCGGGATATGCGGAATAAAATATGACAGAAGGCGCCCTACATTAGCCTTCCGGTAATAAATCGATTGCTCATTAGTATCCTTCTGGTTTTTATTTACGTCAGCCATTTCTTCGTACCTCCGCGGAATCGCCTGTATTTGCTTCTGTTTGTGATAAATACAGCTTACTGTACTCTCCGTTTAATTCCATGAGTTCCCTATGGCTTCCCTGTTCTTTAATAACTCCGCCATCAATGTAAATAATGCTATCGCAGTACATTACGGTTGATACTCTGTGGGATATGATAATACCCGTCCGGTGCTTAAGAATACCTTTAAGGTTATTAAGTATTTCCGCTTCGGTTTCCGTATCTACGGCTGATAGACTGTCGTCCATAATGAGAACTGAAGGGTTTTTTACCAGAGCGCGCGCTATTGAAACCCTTTGCCTCTGCCCTCCCGAAAGTGTCACTCCGCGCTCACCAACCACCGTATCAAAGCCTTCCGGGAATTCAAGGATATTATCATATACACCTGACATTCTTGCAGCTTCTTCAATTTCTTCATTAGAAATACCTTCCTGATAAAATCGGATATTATCGCCTATAGTTGTTGAAAACAGGAAGTTTTCCTGGGGAACAAAGCCTATTGTCTCCCTTAGTACTTCAACGGACAGCTTATTTATGTCGATACCGTTAATGAAAATCCGCCCGTAATCAACCGGAAATAGTTTTAACAGCAAGCTTGCCAATGTCGTTTTCCCGCTGCCGGTTTTACCTATTATTCCAAGAGTTGAACCGGAAGGTATGAATAGATTAATGTTTTTCAGCACAGGTTTATCGGCTTGAGGATATGTAAATGTAAGGTTTTTTATCTTTATATCGAAATTTGCTTTTTCATCAAGGTTTCTTCTGCCTTCAGGTATATCGCTTCTTTCGGTAAAAATCTCATCAAGTCTTTTTACCGAAGCCGCTCCCCTTTGCCACACTTCAATAATACGGCTGATGTTTATAACGGGACGCATTATGGCGGCCATATAGGAATTGAATGCAATAAAATCACCAAGAGAAATAATTTGCGTCATTACCATTCTGCTTCCGTATATGATAAACAGTAAAAAACTAACACCGAAACATATCTGTGTAGTCGGCCCAAGCATGCCGGACACCCTGTAAAGACGCATATGCGTTTTCAAATTTTTACGGCTGAGTTTATTAAACCGCTCCATCTCCGGCTTTTCCTGGGCAAACGCTTTAATTACCCTTATACCCATAATGTTTTCCTGAACCCTTTCGGATATCGCGGCAAACGCTTTTTGTACCATTTCAAAGCGCCTGCGTATTGTCTTTCGCAGCATTATTGTTACCGCAATGACTACCGGTACGGGACCAAGCGCCATTAGTGTCAGGACTGGGTGAATGGTATTAGCCATATAAAAAATGGAAACGGAATTTATCAGGATTCCCTCTATTGCGGCAACAAATCCGAAAGCGAATACTCTCCGAACGGCATTCACATCATTAATCGCATAGGCAATCAAATCCCCTGTTCTCCGCTCGTTGTAAAAAGAGACCGGAAGTGTCTGCAAATGCGAAAAAAGCTTCCTTCTAAGATAGCTTTCAACATGGCGGCTGTTCCCTATAAGAAAATATCTCCATACAAATCGCAGCAGGAAAGCAAGAACGGACAGAGCAAACATAAAAATAACCTGTCCGATAACTATCCTTTCGGTAGCTTGCCCGGAATTAAGCATATCGGTAATATTGCCCAATACTTTAGGAATGCGCAGTGATATAACCGACGTCAGTATAAGGATTAAAACCCCCGCTAAATAGCTTAACGAACGCTTACGAATAAATTCTGTCAGGATAGTCTTTACATTCATCCTGTCACCTGCCTGAAGGAACGTGCACCTGTAATACAACACAGACAATCCCGCCGGATTGTCTGTGAAAATAATATTTTATTCAAGCTTTTACTCAAAAACCCGCATTTTACTTAAAATCACAGTGATGCTAAAGACGGGCACAGCTATTATGATACGGCCTGCACCCCGCTGTCACCGCGCACCTCGAAAACATCAACACAACTTCTAAGACTTTCACGCACGTAATTGCTGTGAAAACAACTAACCGCATCATATCCGGCGAATCGTCCATTTTCATCAGTTTTCCGGCATTGCTGCAGGACATACCGCTTTGCGCCACAAACAAGCTTACCAATTTCAATAAGATCATCATTATCCAGCTGCGGGCAGCATGTCGTCCGAAATTCGTAATCAACTCCGCTGTTCATAATAACGGACATACTTTCGGCAATACGCTTTTGATCGATACCGCAGCGGCATATTTCTTCGTATTTTTTAAGCGGCGCCTTGACATCCATTGCTATATAATCAAGTATACCCTTCTTAATAAGTTTCTTCACAGTGTCAGGGCAAGTCCCGTTTGTATCAAGCTTAACCGAATACCCCATATATTTCACTTTCAGGATAAATGCCTCAAGATCGGGCTGAAGTGTAGGTTCACCGCCTGAAATAACAACTCCGTCAAGAAATCCCGTTCTCTTTTCAAGAAAATTTAGCACCTTTTCCTCATCAATAAAACTGTTTTGCTCTTTACAGCCTAAAATATGCCGGTTTTGGCAGTATGTACAGTTCATATTACAGCCGTGCGTAAACACCGCCGCGGAAATGCTGCCGGGATAATCAACAAAAGACTGTTTTATTATTCCGGCTATCTTCATCTTTTGTACCTCCTTTAAAACAACGAACGAGTTTGAATAACAAGCCTACATCGCAGCTTGCTCAAGCGAAACCGATTTTTCATTTATTACGAATTTCCGCCGGTTCATGTATTCTTCCTTTTTGCCTTTGTTGTAATTTGATACCGGCCTTAAATATCCGGTAACTCTTGACCACACCTCGGTTTCACTGCCGCAATAGGGGCATGTGAAATGTTCTCCGCTTATATAACCATGGTTGCTGCATACTGAAAAAGTCGGAGTAATTGAAATGTAAGGCATTTTATAATTTTCAAAGCATTTTCTTATTAAATTCCTGCAAACCTTTGTGTCCTGTATGCTTTCGCCAAGATATAAGTGCTGAACCGTTCCGCCAGTATACAATGACTGAAGTTCATCCTGCAGTTCCATTACTTCAAAAATGTCGTCGGTAAACCCTACAGGAAGCTGTGTGGAATTCGTATAATACGGCACATTCTCCCCAGCAGCATAGATATCGGGATATTTTTGCTTGTCCAGCCGGGCGAGACGGTATGATGCTCCCTCGGCGGGAGTGGCTTCAAGATTGTAGAAATTTCCCGTTTCCTTCTGGAAGTCTATCATAATATCCCTTAAGTAATTCATTATTTCAATGGCAACGCTCTGCCCCTCGTGAGTTGTAATATCAGTACCGATGAAATTTACAAGAGCCTCATTCATTCCAAGAATCCCGATCGTATTGAAATGATTATACCAATATTGGCCGGTTCTCTGTTTAACATTCCTTAATAAATGAGTCGAATAAGGATAAAGCCCCTTTTCCGATTGTTTTTCAATTACTTTTCTTTTGATTTCGAGTGACGTTTTCCCTATATTTGCTATGTTATAAAGACGTTTTTTGAATTCTTCTTTTGTTTTGCTCAAATATCCGATTCGTGGAAGATTAATAGTAAAAACTCCTATTGATCCGGTAAGAGGATTACTGCCGAAAAGGCCTCCTCCCCTTTTTCTAAGCTCACCGACATCGAGCCGTAAACGGCAACACATTGATACGGCGTCTTCGGGAGACAGATCGGAATTAATGTAGTTTGCAAAGTATGGAATGCCATATTTGCAGGTAATCTTCATAAATTCTTCAACTGCCGGGCTTTCCCAGTCAAAATCAGTGGTAATATTTAATGTCGGAATAGGGAAAGTAAATACTCTGCCCTTTGCATCCCCTTCAAGCATCACTTCGCAGAATGCCTTGTTGAAAAGATCCATCTCATTCTGAAAATCGCCGTACTTGTCATTGGTATATTTCCCGCCGGATATAACAGGCTCATCTTTCAGTGTTTTTGGAACTTTTATATCAAAAGTCAGATTGGAAAAGGGGCATTGAAAACCAACTCTTGTAGGTACATTAATGTTAAAAACAAACTCCTGGATGCATTGTTTAACCTGTTCATAAGTCATATTGTCATATCTGATAAACGGTGCGCAGTATGTGTCAAACGAAGACCATGCTTGCGCTCCGGCTGTTTCACCCTGGGTGCTGAAAGTTGAGTTAACGATTTGACCTAAAAGGCTTCTTAAGTGCTTTGGCGGCTTGCTTTCAACTTTTCCCGGCACGCCTCCGAAACCGTCGGTCAGAATCTGGCGAATATCCCATCCGGCACAATAAGCGCCAAAAAAACCAAGATCATGAATGTGGCAATCGCCGCTTTCGTGAGCACGCCGGACTTCTTCGGGATATATCTCATGTAGCCAGTATTGCTTTGTAAAGGCTTCCCTTACATAGTTGTTCAACCCATTAACGCTTTTTTGCGTATTTGCATTTTCATGTATCTGCCAATCCTTGTCACCAAGATAATCCGAAAACATATTAATCGTTGCACCGATTAACGCATTGATCTCTCTCGCATTCTTTCTTTTTTCTCTGTATAGTATGTATGCTTTTGCTGTCTGGGCATGTCCGTTCTCAATTAGCACATATTCAACAAGGTCTTGTATTTGCTCAACTTCAGGAATTTGATTTGAATACTTTTTTTCAGCAAGTTCTATTACTTCTTCACTTAATTTGCGTGCTGTGTCAAAATCATTTCCTCCACATGCCACCGCTGCCTTGAAAATTGCTGATGTGATTTTTTCCGGTACAAAATTTTCGACACTGCCGTTTCTCTTCCGTATTTTATCCAACATACTTATACCCTCCAGGCAAACTATATCTTGATGTTTTTATACTATCACAATACAATATATAGTGTCAATTGGATAATTTCATGATTTTTTATTGATACCGATAAAACATAGACATCATAATGGTTTTCGGATTTTTAAAATATTTCGACAATTTTCAACAAGCAATGTATATTGAAACGGGGGACCTATTTAAATTAAAGGCAAGGAAAATGTCCCGCCTAAAGCTCCTTATAAAACCTGAGGTTATCTTCCAGCTCAGGTTCCAGGTCATACCCTGCCTTTGTATAGTTCTCATAGCGTTTTTCGATCTCACGGACAATTTTCTTTCTTTCATTTTCAAAACGGATTGCGATATCCGAGAATACAGGCTGATTTAAAAGCAGTTTCCTTTTAGAAGCCCCGAAAGGACAGAATTGATACATAATAGCCCTAACTTCCTTATTGAGCTTTCTGCTGCCGAGGTATTCATAACGTAGCCATAGCTCATAATCGTATGTAAAGATATTTCTAAGATTGTTGTTATGTCTTTTTATTTGCGAGCGGATACGTTCTTTTGCCTCAGGAGTAAGATTTTTATTTTTTCTGTAGGTATCAATATAATCAGCGTAAACTGATGTTAAGCTGTTATATGAAATGTCATTCCATCGGCCGCCCATCATTGACCTGCATAACTCCCAGCGGAATTGACCTGCAAGCTTTATCATCATTAATGTCAGATCTTCCGATGTGAGTACCGGAAAAATAAACCTTCCGCGAGATGTCCTTGACACACCTGACATTTCCTGCCACATTAAAGCCCTTGCTCCAGCCGCGGGGACAAGGATAATATCAGGAAATACCTGCTTCATAATAATTTCCTTCTTAAACACTTCTGTTTCCCCGGAATAGAATAATTCGCGATGAAATACGGAAAAATCTCTTTCCAGAAGTTCACTAAGGGATTTTTGAAGCTTTTCTGGTGTTACAGCAACACGTCGGATATCTTCCGGAATCGTATCTCTGCAAAGAACAGGAAAATATGTTCCAAAGTGACCGCTGCAAACCCTGTGACTGGTGCGGAACATATTTGATATTTCAAAGTGCAGTCTGCGGCGTTCGGTATCCAAATCCGAACTCTTATCCGCACTCCTGTACTGCTGTTCTTTAATAACTTTTTCATATGTAACACCCAACTCATTCACCGAAGGGCTTATATCCCCGCTTATAATCTTTTCCATCCAGTTTTTCATCAGATAAATGTTTCCCTGCGTCAACGAATATTTATCAAGCATACTATAAAGACCATATATCTGGCGGGGTGAGAGAAGGTCACTGTCAATAAACCCATATGACAGGAACATTTCGAGCGCTTTATCTTTCGGCTTTTCTTTTGAATACCTTAGAATTACCGATTCATAAAGATCAAAAAAGACAGCGTTAAACTTCCTTCTTGATTCTGCAGGAATATTATCTATTTTTGGCATGTAATCCTTAAAGTTTTCAATAAAGCATTTAAAAAAGTCCCTTTTTTCTTGTTCGATCCCGGAATAATTCAAAATCCTGTCCATGCTTCCAAGCATTTCATACAGCACATCTTCAAGACATACTTCGACGTCTTCGTCGGGCTGAGTTGCTTCCAGTTTAACGCCCGAAAGCAGGAAATTCAGTTTGTTCATGTCAATACCCAGGCTGAATTCGTATTTTTCCTCAAAATACGCAACCAAATTCTTATACCTGTCCGATATATAATTAATAAAATCCGGGAGAACCGCAGTATCACGGTCGGATTGCCTTATTTCCACATAAGCCCTTATCAGCTCTGTTATAAGGCTGTCATTCGTGTTGCAAAATACACTGTATAGAAGCATATTAGAATACTCTATCTCTTTTTTTACATATTCTCTAAGCTTATGAAATGTTTTTAACAACTCGGTACAGTGATAAACCAATAACTTCGGATCTGCTTTGAAAAAATTATCACGGCATTCCTGATTAATATCCATCAGCGAGTTGAAATATTCCACACTATCAAGATCATACTTTTCTAAACTATTCTTACCGCCGTTTGGTGAAAAACCATTCAGACAATCTTCAAACTGCTCGATTGAAAAAAAGAGCAACGGCGGGATAGCCGATTTCATCTCATCATAATATTTTAAAGCGTCCGTTAATATTTTAATTTTAGGCTCCCTGTCAATCCTGCAAGTTTCTTTAAAATACCAGTAGTAACAGGAAACACAACGCACAAACTGTTCTACTTCCTGATTCAACTCGATATTTTCAATAAGTGTCTGATGCAGGGAACGAACAAGCTCAAAGCACTGCAGCAAAAGCTTAATTCCTTCGTCCGGCTGTTTTATTAATGGTTCAAATTGAGTAAAAACTTCAGGCGGGCTATCGGTTAACCCGTTTTCCCCCTTGTAAAGATATGTATAACAATATTTTTCCCGTGATTGAAAAATGTCCGGGAATCCGACAGGAAAACAGTCAACTTCGAAAGATACAAGTTTCAGGCTGTTATCAATGATATCTTCCGGTTCTCCTCCGTCTTTAAAAGATAGATAAACATCAAGATTACCTTTTCCTGTTGTACATATGGCTGTGACTTCGGCGCCCTCAATGAAGTACTTTTCAAAAACCCCATGATTAGTTTCGTGCAGTCTTTGAGCCATCACATATTCTCCTTTAACTTTTCGGCAAAGAATGAGTTTACATTTCTGACTTTTTTTAACCATAAATGGTACCTTTTTTCCTATTATACCATCTAAATGTCCTATTAACCAATAGAACTATTGTCCTATACCGCTGGGACCTTTTTACTATTTACTGTTCAGATGTTATTTTTGAACTATTGTATAATCTTTGGCTTTCCGTTTTCAAAATATGAAACCCAGCTGTGACCCGCACCCCTGACATCATCGCTCAACAGCTGCGATTTTCCCGTAAATTTTCCTGTTAACAATCCCATTGCAAGCGGGCAGCGGTTTATGCTTGCCAGATTATTGTCTTCGCAAAGCCTCAGCATCTCCGGAGCGTCATCAAATACATTAAGATGATGCTGAATTGCGCTGCAGTTCTTTTGGGCAGCGAATACCCTGGCGCCGTTTATCAAATCGGTGCTCCATCCGTATGAAAGAATTTTTCCCTTTTTTATAAGCTGCTCCAGCGCATATATAACTAAGTACGCCTCCGAAAATTTTATGTCCCCGACGTGGAGCAAATATAAGTCGATATAATCCGTTTTAAGCCTTTTCAGCGAAGCATTGCAGGCTTTTTCAATATAATCCGGGTCAATATTGACGCCATGAAGCATTCGTGTTGATTCGTTTCCAAAAAAACCAAACTTTGTTGAGATGACAACCTTATCCCTATTCCCATTTACCGCTTTCCCGATAACTTCTTCGCTGTGACCGACGCCGTATGCATCGGCAGTGTCAAGAAAATTTATCCCCATGTATATTGCCTTATGTATTGCACGAATGGACTCACTGTCATCAACATTCCCCCATCCGTCCGCTTTTCCGTCGAGGTACATTTCACCGCCGATCGCCCAACAGCCCAATCCCAGGGCACTTACCCCAATGCCGGTTCGTCCGAGCTTTCTGACCATGTTCATGCTTTTCCCTCCCTAATGGTAATTCGAACCATAAAATAATATATTACGATCTATATCCTAATCTAAAATTCGGATCTATAAAGATCCACTCATTCACTTTTTGTTTGGTACCAATTTTAATATAATGAGCTTTGACATAAATCACTGTGTATTTATTAAATATAACTGCTCGTCTATGCAGCCCAGTGTGCTTGAAATTGTTTTATTACGCATGTTTAATAAACAAATGTCAAGTGAAAGGATGAATTATATGAAAGTAGTTGCGTTTAGCGGAAGCCTGAGGGCTTTTTTACGCTATTGTTTTGAACCCGTACGTTGAATTAATAGCTTATTCGTAATACCCTGAAGCATAATAACAATCACCATACCGATGGGAGTACTAAGAATTCGCAGCGGGATTGATTTATTCTGACGCTGGCACCGCATACTTTCGTCCGTATGTTTTTTTAAAAGCTCTTCTTCATTAAGTTTTTTTCGGTTATAATAGTCTATCAGTTCAATACCCTCAACGTAGAGGGCGTGTTTCGGACAGATATTGATGCATTTCTGGCAGCTGAAGCATTTGCTCATGTCCCATACAGGATATGGATCAAGCGACAGTGCTCCGACAGGGCATTCCTTTTGACATAAACCGCATTTCACGCATTTATCCCTGTAAACCGCCGATGAAGTTTCATTTATTAAATTTATCTCTCTGGATCTGACAGTATTTGAAACCCATCTTTTTGTTTTGCTGTATCGCGGTTTTTTTATTTTTTTCCCATCCAAATAATCCTGGAAGACAGAAATCAGACTTGTGGAAAAATCCCTTATTTTAGCCGCATCCAAACCGTTTGGCCTTCCGATACCGTCAAAGAAGGATTTAAAAAAGGGTTTTGCCCGTTTAATTGAGCCAAGGACAATCGGATGACTTGGGTTGCCCAAAAAACCCAAATCGGCGATTACCTGCATATTTTTTGATCTTAAAACATCGATAAAGATTTCTCTGCTTCCCCAAAAACCCATGGTTGAGCATGGACAAAGTACGGTAAATACCGGCACTTTATGTACAAAGGTTTCCGACCTTTCAATAAAGTCCATCATAATTTTCACTGGGTACCCTCCATACACCGGAGAGGCAAAACCCNNTATCGAATTGCGTCCTCGTTCTCCACAGATATCAATTCACAGTCATGCCCCTTGGAAACAAGATAATACTGCAGCAATGTGAGTCCGTATTTTGTGTTTCCCGTTGACGAAAAGTAATAAATTTTGATATTCATTTTCTCATCTCCCTTTTACCAATAATATTTTTATTTTTTCTCCATCAAATATATAACTAACCGGTTGGTTAATTAAATTTAAAATTTTTATAGCAGATGCGCCGCCAGATGCGTTATTTTGTAAACCCGATAAAATGTTTCACGCAGTTCTTCCCCGCTGACATTATACAGGTTCTCCCACTGTTCTTTATATAACGCATAGGCCAGAAACGGAACCAAACCTGTAAAGAATTCCATAACAAGCAGTT
>LSQX01294418.1_pt1 | contig 14805 bp, 12 predicted proteins | sample 654561 | NCBI WGS metagenome assembly LSQX01 (sample SAMN04489861, study PRJNA283612) | anaerobic digester metagenome | isolation source: 4 biogas reactors fed with cattle manure at either 37C or 55C with and... | place: Denmark: Kongens Lyngby | collected 2014 | reverse complement strand
AACTCCTTCGAGACTGGACCCTAAACCTATCACATACACTTGGCGCTGTTTACACCTTTAACCGCGCCGGGAGAACGGTTGCCAATGAATGTGATAGAGAAACTGAAGAACCTCGATCCGGTCAATAAAACGTATCTCGAAAAGTACATTCGCCACCTCAAGCTCAAGCAGCTGAAGCAGAAGACCATCGATACGAAGGTCTGGCGGATCTACACCTTCCTCTCCTGGAGCAAGTTCAGCGACGCACAAGAGGCAGGCCCGGAGCGGCTGGAAGACTACTTCATCGAACGAAGAGCGACCGTCAGCCCCTTCACCCTGCAGGGCGACATCCTCGAACTGAAGCTCTTCTTCCGCTGGCTTGTCCCCGACAGGGAGAAGGAACTCTTCCGTAACATCCGGATGAGGCGTCCGCGCAAGCATCTCCCCGTCGACCAGTTGATCACCCGCGAGGACATCGTCCGGCTCGTCGATGTCTGCGACAAGCCGCGTGACCGCGCGCTGATCATGCTCATGTGGGACTCTGGCGCCCGGATCGGGGAACTCCTGAGCCTCAACATCGGCCACGTCCAGTTCGACCGCTACGGTGCGGTGGTGATCGTGAACGGCAAGACCGGGATGCGGCGCCTCCGGCTGATCAGCTCCGTGCCGGATCTGCAGACCTGGGTCAACACGCACCCGCTCCGTGCGGACGCAAACGCCCCGCTCTTTGTGACCTCCCGGAGGTATGGGCACGAGCCCCGGCGCATGAGTATCCGGACGGTTGAGAACAAGTTGAAGTACGTTGCCCGGAAACTCGGGATGACGAAACCGATTCACCCGCACGCCATCCGCCACGCCCGGCTCACCGATCTGACCCGGAGCAACGGCAAGAAGCAGGGGCTCTCGGAGATGGAGCTCCGGCTCGTCGCCGGCTGGGAGAAGAACAGCGCGATGCCGGAGGTGTATGTTCACCTGTCCGGCGCGGATGTCGAGCGGAAGTTGCTGGAGAACGCCGGGCTCGTCGATGACGCGTCCGACCGGATGGATACCGCGCTCGAGCCCCGGCAGTGCCCGCGGTGCAAGGCCCTGAATGCTTATGACGCCTTCTACTGTGCGACGTGCTCGATGGCGCTCGTCGAAGAGGCGGCGAGAAAGGTGGACGAGTCGACGGAGGAGGCGAAGAAGAGTGGGGAGTATCTGGAGTATATGGAGTTGGTTCGACAGTTGAAGAAGGATTTGGGTTTGTCGTGATGCTCCAATGACTTTGCTCGCAAAGGAGAACAAGGCCATCTCAACATCAGCGCACTCCCAGATCCCTTTCTTTCTCAGACCTTTCTCATACATGTAATATAATATCCCTGCTAACGTTAGCAGATTTAGGGGTGTTAGCGTCGAGTGGTTGACGATAAACGGTTTGCCCAAAAGAGCCCACGTCTCGCCTTTCCGGCTTGTTACAGACTTTCGCCCAACTGAATTCGTTTGAAAGGGACGTTAATGACAAATGGATTTTAATCGCAAATGGAAACCGTTATAAATTATTTTACCAAGATAAAGGTAAATGCCCGTTGGTTGCAACCTGTATTTTTCAAATGACGATATCAATAAGGCGAAAGCGTCATTGAAGAAAGGACGGAACTACTACGCGGAATATGAAATCCTGCCGAATGGCATGGAAGTCCTAAAATTCGAAGCTGACTTATTCAAATCGATTCTTAAGAATCCAAAGCATCCAAACTTCAAAGTAGTTAAAGATTGGCTGAATGATCAAATTGCGGGCACTGAAACAGTAAAACAAGAATATAGGGAAAAATTGCCCAAAGCTATGGCATTGGTGCTTGAGCAGACGCCCGACGCGCTGGGTCTCGCCGTAAGGGTTCCCAAATACAGGGGGAAAAGATCGAATGCAGTTTACGATAACTTAAAACACAAAACAAAGGGCGATGCCTTTGCATATGAAATACTGGGAACTGCAGCATTCATTGGAAAAAGGTGGGTCAGCACTGATGGAACAATGTTAGGGATCAACCAAAGAGATCGTATTGATTTTGGAGTGAAGTTCCAGGCTAGATACGATGGAGCATCCAGTGATTTAGAGGATCAGCCAAGAAGATTGACGGTTGAAGCGGATACCTGTATCCAACGTAAAAGGGAGGTAATCGGAATAGATTTTAAATATAGTGAAAGTGGGGAATACGGTTCATATGAGGCGGATCAACTCGAAGGTGTAAAAATAGCCATACTAACTGGAGAGTGTACCGAATTTAATTTTGTCACAAATGGAGTATTTTCCAAAGGTTTTGCAAAAGCAGTAGCTCAGATTAACAAAGAACTTGATGAGGCAGATCTCGATAACTTCGAGATCCTTGGTGAAGATCACGAGAAATTTAGAAAGATCCGGCTGTTTGAAGGTGTGAATTTCAGTGGCAGGTGATTCGAGAAATAATGAAGTTCAAATGCTGGAACTCCTGTTAGGTCTCTCTCTGCCGGATTCCTATAAGACGTTCCTCCTAGGATCAGAGCACACAACAGTAAACGGCCTTCCGATCTTAGGCCTGCCCGTCGACCTCTCTCCGTCTTCTGCATTAGGGGCTACGGAACTTGTCCGCTCATCGCGGAGCGATCTGGAGACTAAGTACGTCGCCATAAGGCTTCTCGACTGCCGGGCTCTCTGTCTGGAAATCTCCGATCCAAGGAGTTCCTCAGATGCACCACTCGTTGAAATTAATCTGCGTGATGGAACCCCGCCGGAATATGTTCACCCATCATTCAAGCAATATGTTGAAGAGGGTGTCCAAAAAAACCAGGAGATTTTGCTTGCAGTTAACCGGTTGGAGAATTTACAAAAACTGTCAGGTGAGAAAAACCCCGCATGCAACATGTCAAGATTCGATCACAAAATTGCCGATAGGTTCCCCGAAGCAAAACAGCGGCGTGAGTATCGCTGCTGTGTCCACGATCATATCGTCGGATTGACCGCGTTGCAGTTCGATAAAAATATAAACGGACTGATAATCGATGTTTTTCTTGCAACGGATCATCCCGGTTATCAGGAAGGACACGGCGTACAAGCATTGGTCACGCTCATTCTGTCGGATGCCTATAAGTGTGGGGGATCTATGGCACTCCAGTTCACAGGCAACGTGAACGCTGGAAGAATTCCCGACGACTTGGTCTACCTCGGTAAAATGTTTGGTATTGCTTTCAAACACACGGAGGAAGGGCATATTGACCACGATGAGTCGGTGGCATTGTACGGCCATTTGACAGGTCTATCCACAGAAACCCAGGAAATCATTAAACGGTTGCATAAATGCGGGCAAAATATTTCAATCGAGGGCATCTCGTTTCTCATCGCTTCGGATATCTGGAAAAACCATGAGGTGGAATGGGTATTAAAAAATTTTTCAAGGCCGGAAGACCTCCTTCTTGGCATGGACAAGCCGGAAAATCGACTAAAATATTGTGAATCAATCTCTTTTGGGTGTGCTGCACTCGGGATCAGCAAGTTGCAGCAAAAGATCGCTGCCGACATCTCGGTTGACAAAGACAACCCGGTTATCGAAGATGCAGCGTGTACGGTCTCCATCAAGAACAATATCGCCACTTTTCATGCAAATTACCTGTACGCCCTACCTTGGATAAACGTGGCAGAGCGCCTGCTGATGGACCCTAATGAGACGTTGCACGTGGCACCGCTACCCGTTAAGTATCGTCATACGTTTGGTGAAGTTGTAAAAAATTACGCGAGTTTGATGAACGATCAAAGGAGCGCAGTCCTTACAACCAAAGAGGCGGAAGAAGATCCTCAGTTCGATAAGATCTCCGAAGAACTGCACAAGAATACAAGGGCTTCCTTAATGATATTGCCATTCAGATTTGACGAACTGGAGCAAGAAGTGGCGTCAAAGATGATGCGAGCAGGCAGGGTGCGCCAATGAAGCTGATTGTCATACCGCTACCAGAGGAGGAGTGGAACAAACCCTCCGTTGCCCAGGCAGTTGAGGATATTATGATATGCTGCCGCCGGATTTCCAAAAAAGTAGACCTCGCGACCGAGCGGAGAAGGTTTGCTAAAGCATCGGATCTGATTGAAACTGTCGCTCTTGACCACATGCGTAAAAGGAATGCCAACTATCTGGAACTCGATAACGAAGAAGCGATCATGTTGCTGAACGGATTGGAAAGAGTCTACAGCACCTGCACTCCTTCGTTTATACATCCAGATCGCATTGGTGAATTTTTAAACTGCGTTAAACTGAAAAAAATTGCTCATCTGCGTTGGGAAAGGGCAGGCTTTGTGGTAATCCTATCTCCATTCGAAAATGTACCCGCCTCTTCTCCTCTACCCATCAAGCCTCACAAAAACGAGAAAGATAACCAGATACAACCTGTAAGCAAGGATGCGTTTCTCAACGACAATGATTGCTGTTCTAACGAGGAACTCATAAAAAAGATACAGGAAAAAATTTTGGAAGCCATCAACGCTGAAAGACCTTTTAATGCATCTGCATATGGGCACGAAGGTATCACCGAAACGCTTCGCACTGCCATATACGCCATTCAAAGTCCAACTACCTTTCAAGGATTTTTCGCTCGTATCCTTTCAAAGAGTAGCAGGGTGCAGTTCCTGCGAATCTCCTATGATGATGGTAGTGCTGGCGGTCTATTCCCCCTCTTCTCCCTTAAGAAATTGGAGATAAGGCCTGAGTGCTCTGTAATTATAAAACTGGGACTTATGTCGATACGCCATTCCGAGTCTCTGGACGTGATCACCGATGGATATCTGATCCGGAACAGCGAGATGAATTGGCAGGACTCATACGGGGAGCAAGAATGGTTTGCACATCAACAGATGATGAAACTTGTGGACGCATTGTTAGAGATTGAGCACTCGGTTGAGATCCATCTCTACCACACAGGCCTTCAGCCCGCCGTTGTCGGCGTATATCGGGCTGTTGTCGACCAACTGAAGAACCATCGGGGAAGAGTTATAGTCGTTCCATATTTCGCAAGGGGTGGGGATGGTTTTACTGAGGTGTGCTATGTACCCTCAGAGGCATGGTATTGAGGAGAGACGATGGTAAGAGAGTGGATACAAAAGTGCAAAGATTGCGAGGATAGAGAATTCCGGTACTCGGATTACTCTCTACAGCAGGACAGCAGACGAGGCTATGACCGTCCGGAGAGATGTCCTGAACATCAGCAATCTCACTCTCGAGAGATACAAAGCATTAGCGCGTCTCACTTCCATTTGATACCGCGAAATACCCCTCCTCCCATATTAGGTTCGCCCTTTCTCGGAGAACTCGAAAGACCTCAAAGAAAATTGGAGTATGAAGAGGTCCAACCAGAACACTTACCTATGGATTTAGGGATTACCGACGACAGTATATCTGAGTTGTATTCCGCTTTAGAAGCGAATCAGGTAATCGTTGTGGTGGCCCCGACCGGCTCGGGGAAATCCACCTTCATTCCGTATCGCCTTCTATCGCCCATTGGTAAACCTCTGGATCACTTCACCCAGAATGGCCCGATAATTATTACACAGCCCAGAATCCAGGTTACGCGGGCAATATCCAAGACTGTGGGAGAAAATTTTTTGGGGTGCCACATCGGACCCGGCTGTGACATCGGATATAGACACAGGGGTGAAAATCAATATGATCGTAGAAATCGTCTTATTTATGTAACTGACGGGTCGCTGCTGAACTGGATTGCAGCCGGAAAACTTGACAGCTACTCTATGATTATTATTGATGAAGTTCATGAGCGTTCATGCAATATTGACATGATATTGAGCTTGTTAAAACGGGAATTGCCAAAACACCCCAAATTAAAGTTAATTGTCGCATCAGCGACCATAGATACTAATTACTTTGTCGATTTCTTTAAGGATACCTGTGACACCACATTGGTGGAATTTGAGGGAAAACGCAATTTCGGGTATACCGTTGAATTTTGGAACAAAGAACCGATACCATATGGAGAACTCCCAAAGAAGATGGCCGAAAAGATCATTGAAATTCTTCAAACAACGGAATCCGGGGGGATTCTGGGATTTATGCCCGGTCAAGGCGAAATATCAGCCGTTATCTCCGAACTCAAGGAGAAGCTGACAATCACACAGAACCCTGACAGTGAGACAATTACTGGAAGTATCAATACGGTGAACGGAGAGTCATATTTCCAGATATCGGCTCTCTATGCCGCAGCCGGGAAGCAGAAAAACGATTGGGCTCTTAAACCTGAACTAGATCCCATAAGACCCGGAGATAGTGCATCTATTCCACGTCGCATCGTCATTGCAACAAATATTGCCGAAACCTCACTTACCGTTCCGGATATTGAGTATATCGTAGATTCTGGGTGGATAAAGCAGGCTGAATGGGATCGAAATCTTCGCAGAATGACGTTAAAAGCACGATTACATACCCGAGACGGATGTAAACAGAGATGGGGAAGATCCGGACGTACACGGCCGGGTTATGTCTATACGCTTTACACGGAAGAGGAATCTGACGGATTTGAAGAGCACACTTCGCCGGAAATACTGAGATCATGTATGGAGGAGCATATCTTAACGTTGAAGGCATGTGGTGTTTCAAGCATTGAAGATCATACATGGTTTACGAAGCCGAGTACGGATGAGATAGATGCTTCATTTGGAGTACTAAAGGAAAGGAATATCATTGACGACGATGGGGATCTGACATTCAAAGGGAGGGAATTATGGGAACTCCATCGGTCGTTGGATGAGGGAACGCTCCTACTGCTGAGCGATAGGTTTGGTTGTTCCGTTGAAGCAGCGACATTGTTGGCTTTTGGCACCAGACTGGGAGGGAATCTGTATCACGATAACTATCCTAATGAGCGCCTCTTTATCTGGGACTCACGTTGGGATGCAAAACGGAAATACGCGGTCTGGAAAATTCACAACGCTTTGCGTGTCGGATGCACCGACGATCTTGATTTCGCCTTTAAACTCGCATACTGCTATTCGTTAGCCGAAAACGCAGGTTTTGGGGATGAATGGCTTTCTTTTCATCATATCAACGGAGATTCATTCAAGGCTGCGATCGAGGAACGAAATCAATTGCTAGAATCCCTCTTAGGAAAGAAGGAAGAAAAATGGAGAACTCGCGAACTGAAATGCAAACAGCTCCATGTGTTACGACTTGTGTTGGGCTTTGCATGGCCTGACAGAATCGTGACGCTAGACAAAAAGGATGACATATTTGATTTCTCTTCAAAAGACGGAACCAACAGAATTTTGGGTCAGTCCAGTAGTTTCAATGCCGGTACTTGGGAAGATGGATCAATCGCAGTGTGCGGTTCACTAACCACCAACGGCAGTGACGTAGATGGTAAGCCCGGTAGCGTTCAATATCCTTCATTTTTAGTAAAAATTCCCATGGGTAAGAGATACACATCTGAATGTGAGTTACTATTGGCAATATCTAAAGTCGTGGATAAATCAGGTGCTAATTGCAACAATCTGTTCGTTGACCAGATGTTCCCCATACACTCCCACGTATCTATCGAAACGATAGAAAACAACGTGGTCCAAATTTCCAACATTATAGAACACCGAAACAAGAGCAGTGGCACCCGGGCATGTGATCTCCGGTATACCGGGGATGATCAGGGCGCTTATGTACAGAACATGAGCAAACTTATCCTACAATCATTCAAGTGCCCCGATCCCCTAATAGGCTGTAAGCGTGTGGAGTTTGGCTCGGATACCGTGATCATCGAAGAATGGAACTGTGATGGAAACGCGATTTCTGCATGCCTATCACCGTACCCTGACGTATTACAACAGGTACTAAAAACCTCTGAAAGAATTTCTGTGTCGGTTGAGAGCATCATAGGAACTGATGTGCATGGCCAGCCGGGCTGGGCCGTCATGAAACACGATGCCGGGGGCTTATTCCCAATAGAATTAAGCGAATTATCGTTATCGCCCTCTGGCTACGGGTTGGAGTTGATTGAGGACACTGAGATTATTTTAGATCAGGTCTACGACCAACAGCACGGCTATAAGTTATCTTTTATCCCTACAGTAATCTCCGAATTGGAGCGCTTGTGCAAAGAAGTCGCAATGCGGGAAAAAGATGCTCCAGATAATTTTGAATCAGATTACACGATAGAAGCAGTTATCGTAAAAAGACTCCCTCCCGACAAGGTAGTGGCAGTAGTAAAGACTGATAATAATGCAATACTTCATTTTACGGTTCGCAGAGAGTTTATTTTCATCCAAAATGTCAACGCTCTGGATGTGGGTGAAAAAGTAACTCTCAAGTTGCGTTTGAATGACAAAAACTGTCAGCATGAACGCCAATATTCCAACCTTTCCCTGGAGGAGATTGCATCTCTACCCTCAGACTGGACATATAATCAATCAAATGGGATACTAATCACCCCGTTTTGCCTAAAACCGAACAGTGAACTTGAGGAGAGGATCAATCCAAACTCTTTAGAGAAGATTGTGAGACGATCTTGGACATCATGTCTCCGGGCAAGAATAGTATCTTCAGAGAGGTACTACCAGGCAATTGCCGCGCTAAGGGACAGAGAAATTGATGTTCATATAACGAAACTAATGACCTACCGGGGGACTACTGATATTTCAGGAGTTGTGTTCGAATATCGTATGACATTTTCCGACGAACCTTACAGCATCTCCGGCTTTTTACGGAAAAGAGACATGAACTGTCCAAATGCTGGCGATTTTGCCTGCACCCTAAAACTGGGGGATAGAATTACCGTAAAGATAAACAATATTGACTTTAATAGCTCAAATCCGCTCATAGGAAGTCGAATAGTTACCGATCCATAATTATTCGGGTAAAAAAGCTGATGGAATACCAAATATCGGAATAAATCTAAAAATCTTAACTTTGTAAAGTTCCGCAAAGGCATGTGGCGGTTTCAAGATACGAATCGAGAAAACTGTATGTTCTCTTTTCTGGCAATCAGAAAAGCAATCAATATGAGCAGGTCGGGTCGTCATGGATGCTGTCCTAATTTGTAGGATCATCTGATCTGTCCATCTTTCAGATGGATAACCCGATCAGAGATGAACGAAACGACAGGCTTGTCATGTGAGATGAAGAGGCATCCCATTCCAGTGTCTTGCTGGATCTCGCGGAGGAGTTTGAGGATCTGTGCCTGCACCGAGACGTCGAGCGCGGAAGTCGGCTCGTCAAGGATAAGATATCTGGGTTTATGAAAAATGACACGAACGAGGGCAACCCGCTGGATTTGCCCTCCTGATATCTGATCTGGATAACGTTCTAGCACTTCGTGGGGAAGGCCGCTCATTGTGAGCATATCATCTATCGCAGACTTGGTCTCACCCTCTCCGACCCCCGTGAGCCGGATTACATCCTCCATCGATTGCTGAACTGTCTTCATAGGGTTCAAGGCACTCGCTGGATCCTGAAAGACCATTTGGACGGATCTGCGGAATTGGTGGCTCTCAACTCGGGTCATCCTCTGGGTATCCTTTCCTTCATAAAGTACCTGTCCTGCCGTTGGAGGCTCAAGGCCAGCAAGGATCCTCCCAAGAGTGCTTTTCCCTGAACCCGAATCCCCCATCAGGCCGACTGTCTCGCCTTCTTCTATTTGAAGCGAGATCCGGTCGAGTACCTTATTGGAGACCCGCCAAAAGCGGTTCCTCCGGACGTATATCTTCTCGATATCCCTCAATGAGAGTGGCATAAATGGCACCTCACGAATCTATCCCCATTCACCTCAAGCCGTGGGTGAACTTGCCCGCATATTGGCATTCGTTCTGTACATCGTGGATGGAATCGACACCCCGGAAACCTCCGGCTCATCGGCGGGGAAATGCCGGGGATAGGGGTACATCCGTTTTCAGGAAGACCGCCGATGAGCCCTCGTGTATATGGGTGCAATGTATCGGAGAAAACTGCTTTGCATTCCCCCATCTCAACAATCTCCCCAGAGTACATCACCCCGATGCGGTCAGCAAGGGTCCGTGCCAACGTAAGATCGTGGGTTATCAGAATCATGGCACAGTGTTCTTCCTTTTTGATGCGTTCGAACTCTTTGATGACATCGGCGATGCAGGAGTGATCAAGGCCGGTCGTCGGTTCGTCTGCGATCAGGAGATCTGGTGAGAGTATCGTCGAGGTGGCGATCACAAACCGCTGATTCATTCCACCTGAAGATTCAAACGGATATCGATGTGCCTCCGACTCGGGATCAAAAAAACCCATCTTCCTGAGTGTGGCAGTTACCATCCTACTTGCTCGATCTTTTGTCTTCATTGTATGGACAAGTACCGGTTCTCTAATCTGGTGACCGATTGTGTAAAGGGGATTTAAGGCACGAGACGGGTTCTGGAGGATAATTCCAATCTCCTGCCCCCTGAGAGCGATAAGATCCTGTTGCGAGAGTTCAAGCAAATCTTGGCCTTTATAATTTACTTCGCCAGAGATAACTGTATTATCTGGGAGCAGTCCGGCGACTGCGTGTGCAATGACCGATTTTCCGCACCCCGTCTCGCCGACGAGGGCGAAAATGTCTCCTTGGGAGATGTCGAAAGAAACATTATTCACTGCTTGGACGACCTCATTTCCAGAGATAAATGAAACAGAGAGTTTGCAAACCTCAAGGATTCTGTTCATTCCCTTACCTCAAAGTTGACCCATTTCTCACGGGAGTATCCGATGAGAGCAAACGCCATAACGCAGATGGAAATTGCGATCCCCGGTGGAAGGTACCACCACCACATTCCGTTGATGAGGGCACCTTTTGTGAAGGCAAACGAGAGCATCACTCCCCAACTTTTCATTGACGGATCTCCGAGACCAATGAAAGATACCGATGCTTCGGTGATCATTGCAGATGCGACAAGGAGCATACACTGTGGAAAGGCGATATGGAAGAGGTTTGGGCCGATCTCTTCTGCCATGATGTACCAAGTAGGAAACCCAAGGCATCGGGCACTCTGAACGAACCCACTCTCCCGTATCTGGAGCACCTTTGAACGGATGATTCGTGCGATAGAGGTCCATGCAAATGCACCAAATATGAGGATGAAGATCCAGATCCCGGGACCCAGGAATACAGCCAAGATGATAATTACCGGGATCCATGGTAACATCAGGATGATATCGGTGAACCCCATCAGGAGATCTTCGATCCCTCCCCGGCAATATCCTGCAACGATCCCAACAATTCCTCCAACCATCGTAGCAAGGAGGGCAGAGGCAAATCCTACGAAGAGGGAGACGCGGGAACCGTAGATCAATTCAGACAAAATATCGTGTCCCATATCGTTTGTCCCAAGGAGGTGATCGGATCCTGGTGGAGTATATGGGGTGAAGCGAGTATAGGGATCCTGGGGCGCAAAAGTTCCTGGGGCGACCGCCATAATGAGGAATGCGGCAAGGACGATGCTTCCTAAAATCTCCGGTCTTCTCATCCTTGCCACCGGATCCTGGGATCGATGACCCCGTATATGATATCGGCAGCAATATTTGTGAGTATTACCATGATCGCAATTACAAGGAGAGACCCCTCTAAGATCGGATAGTCCCGAGAGAGAACAGCATCATAGGTGAGCATCCCCATGCCGGGCAGGGAGAAGACAATCTCAATGAATAACGCACCAGAGAGGATAAACCCAACATCAAGGGCGACCTGCGTTATGAGGGGAAGGGATGCGTTCTTCACGATATGCTGAAAGAGCACCATCCGTTCGGTGAGCCCTTTTGCCTTTGCGTAGAGGGGATAATGTTCATGAGTTTCTTGGATGACGCTACCACGCATGATCAGGCAGTTTCTAGCGGCAATGCAGGATGAGAGAACCGCAATTGGGAGGATGAGATGATGGATCCATGGAATAATTCCCGCCGTAGCAGAGACACCTTTAAGCGGAAATAGTCCAAAATTGAATGATAAGATAGAGAGCGCGATGAGGCTGAGGAAGTAAGGGGGAGCGCTTGAGAGTGCGATTGAACCATAGGTTGCAAGGATCGAGGTTTTCTTTGACCTACTCATGCCTGCAAGAGCTCCAAGTGGTACCCCCAGTATGATGCCAATGACGATTGCAATTCCGACAAACGGGATTGTTAAAGCCATCCGTTCCATGATGATTGAGGAAACCGGGGCATGCAAGGTGTAAGAATAGCCAAGATCGAAGTGAGCAATATTCACGAGGTACTGTAGGAACTGTTCGGGAAGAGGAAGGTCAAGACCAAGCTCCTGCCTCAGCTCTATTATTGTTGCATCCGAGACATGTGCACTCTGACCGATCATGTTTGCGATAGGGTCACCCGGCATCAACCTTGGAAGGAGGAAACTTATGCATATGGTAAAGAAGAGTGAGAAAAAATACCTGGACCATCGATAGAAGGTTATATGCATACTAGTAGACCTGGTATCTCATCTGATGGCAGTACTACGATCTTCACTGCAAAACATGGTCATCGCCTCTGTACTCGTGATTGTCACCCGTATCCAAATTTCTCTTTAACGAAGGTATATACTTCTCAGATTAGCGGCTTTTCTGGAGTCTTTCAAAGCAAACGTGAATGAGTGAGTGAATTTCTTTACAAACTTCTGGAGGCAGCAATTGTTCCCAGAGCCACCGTGGATTGCTAAAGAAACTGTTGCTGATCCGCTCTGTATGATCGCTTGTACGATTAACGGGAGGATCCTGTTCCTCATCATAGTAGTTGAAAGATCTTCCTATGTTTCCATGCTCGGTCTCCTTCGTTAGAAATCCTGAGGCATCCTTCCTTATGAATGCACCCATATGCAACGGGTGCGTTGTCCAACAGAGGAACTTGGGATTTTTCATTTTTATCCCTGATGGATCAGACGGCCTTGCAGTAACTTTGGAGAGCAGAAAATGGAGGAATGGTAATGGAAGGAGGACTCAAGGGCGATCACCTGGTACCTAACTTCTGTATACGGAATGACAAACACACAGGTTCTAGCACCGATGCTGATGGTCTCGTTAACTTTGGTTGTGACTGCGATTGGATCCAATCTGGCATTTCTCCTAGAAATCCCGTTTGCTGGCCCCTCTCACCAGAGATTTCATAATCCAGCCAGAGCTTTTCATGGGTTATGCACCTACCCTGTGTACACTAACGAAGTTCTCAACTGAGAAGATGCCAAAGAGAGGGTCCATTTCCCACCCTGAGAGTGCTTTGTTGTATGGTATTACGTTTTTCTTCCAGTAGAGGGCAATTCCAGGGAGGTTCTCGGCATAATAGTCCTGTATCTGATAGGCGTACTCACGCTGGGTTGCAGGATCGGTCGAATTAAGCATTTTGTCACAGAGATCGAGGAAAACGGGATCGTCAAGATAATGAAGTGAGTCTTGTGTGGTTCTCCTGCTGTCAAAGAACCCTGTTCCATAATTGGCATGTATGTACATCTCCCATGGGGTAGTTTTGGTGACGGTAAGGTCGTAATTGTAGTTGAACTTTAAGTTTATCCAAGTGTTTCGATCCACCGTATTTATCGTTGTTTTAACCCCGATCTGTTTGAAATAATCGGTGATAAGTTCCGCCACCCGTGTATAGTCGGATTGGATCAAGATGTTGAGATTAAGTTCCTTTCCATCCTTTCCTTCACGCCAGTTGTTATTGTTCGAATCGATATATCCAGCAGCATCAAGAAGTTTCTTGGCACGTTCTGGATCATAGGTGAGAGGTGGCGTATCCTTATAGAATTCCATTGTTGGCGGTACAAACCCATAGTTTGGCACTTCTCCATAGCCAAGGGCATCTATCTTCACAATCTCCTTATAGTCGATCGCATATGCGATTGCTTTACGGAATTTGAGATCGTTTGTCGGTGCCTTCTTTAAGTTCATACCAAGGAAGATCCCCCCTACATCCGTCGTCTCGATGAAGTCAAAAGATCCCGTTGCATTGAGACTTTCAATTCCAGAATAGGGGTAGGAATCTGCATAATTGTAATATGTATCCACATCTCCTCTTTCAAGAGCAAGAGTTGCCGCATCAATAGTACGATAGGTATGAACTTCTATTCGGTCGATTGCAGGTATCTCTCCTTTCCAATATGGGTTCCTTTTGAAGGTGAGAACCCCTGCAAGGTGATCAATTGAGTCGAGGTAGAATGGACCCGATCCGGTGTAGGGTCCTGGGCTTGTATATTGATACAGATCAGCCACCCCTTCCCAGTCCTTTTTTGAAATAATCGGGTAGCCTAACTCAAAGTCAAGGTTGTTGTAGGGTTTTGTAAAGGTAAAGGTAATACACTCATCATCGAACGTAACGTTTTCAAGGGTGTCTCCAATCCAACGTGCTGATGGTAACTGCTCACCAAATGTCTGTATTGAGAATGCGATATCCTCTGGTGTAACTTTGGATCCGTCTGTCCAATAATAGTCCTTCTCGATATAAAATGTCCATACACGTTTATCATCTGAAACTGTGCAATTACGTGCAAGAAAACCAACATTTCTCCCATCGGAATTCATCCGATAGAGTGTCGGACTGGATATAGAGTAGAAGACACCTAGGTTATCATCTCCAAAGACGCTCTGACTCTTGACCTCCATAGGTGACGCAATCCGAAGGACCAAACCGTCAGTATCCTCTGTTTGCCCTGTGCAACCAGCTGTGAGTATGATTATCGTTAGTACAAGGGCGATCAGTATATCTCTCCAATACATTGAACTAAACCTCCATAACTACTGAAAAGGTTGCCGAGATTACACAAATAGTTATTTATATACGATTTAGATTTTTCAGTTTTTAAACTCACTTGCGAAAGTAACCTTTCCGTTTTTGGGTAACGTCTCAAATCTTCTGT
>LSQX01131975.1_pt2 | contig 14809 bp, 13 predicted proteins | sample 654561 | NCBI WGS metagenome assembly LSQX01 (sample SAMN04489861, study PRJNA283612) | anaerobic digester metagenome | isolation source: 4 biogas reactors fed with cattle manure at either 37C or 55C with and... | place: Denmark: Kongens Lyngby | collected 2014 | reverse complement strand
AAAGGCAATACCTCTTCAAAAACAGGAAGCATGTCTTTCTTTCTATCAAACGTCCTGACGGAGTATCCGTACCGTTTTTTGGCCGCTTTGGCTACGCGCTCCAGCTTCTCAGGCATTGTGTCCGGAACTTGTACTTGAAATTCCACCCAATCGGTCTTCTTTTGCAACCCTATCCGTTCCATATGTTTAGGGTAATACGAGTAATTGTATTGAGTAGAATACAAGTCCATTTCTTCAAACCCCTCTATCAACATGCCTATTTTGTCCATATAGGAAAAGCCCAAAGGACCTACGATTTCATTCATCCCTAAGAACTGAGCCCATTCTATGACTTTATTGAAAAGGGCTTGAGACACTTCATAATCGTCTATGAAGTCAAAACGCGTAAACCGGATTTGCTTTTCACCCGCTGTGTAATTGTGGGCATTGTTCAGAATGGCAGCCACTCTTCCTACTATTTTCTTACCTTTCCAGGCCAAAAACAACTTGCAAGAAAGGTATTCAAAGGCAGGATTCTTCAAGGGATCCATGGTATATAGTTCGCTTTTTGTAAATTCCGGGACATACCAAGGACTGTCTTTGTATAATTTCAGAGGAAAGCGAATGAATTTCCTTTTATCCGACTTAGATACTACTTCTGTAACTGTAACCATAACGAAAGGCAAAGGTATATAAAAAAATCTTGTAAATTTGTAACCTCAGAAAAACTAATATATATGGCAACAACAGCAGATTTTAAAAACGGATTGTACATTTCTTTCAATGGAAAACCTTGTTCCATCGTTTGGTTTCAACATGTGAAACCGGGCAAAGGAGCGGCTTTTGTGAAAACAAAACTACGCAACCTGGAAAACGGAAGGATCCTTGAAAACACATTTACGGCAGGAGAACGGATTGATATCATAAACGTACAAAGGCGACCGTACCAATTCCTATATAAGGACGACATGGGCTTTCACTTTATGCATACAGAAACGTTCGAACAAATTGCTCTGCAAGACGATTTGGTAGAAAACTCGGATCTTATGAAAGAAGGACAGCTTGTAGAGATGATGTTCCTGGCAGACGAAGAGAGAGTACTCACCTGCGAACTGCCTCCTTTTGTAGAAATGGAGGTTACGTATACAGAGCCGGCCGTAAAAGGCGATACGGCTTCTTCCAACGCCTTGAAAGCAGCCACCATAGAAACAGGGGCAGAAATTATGGTCCCCCTCTTCATCAACCAAGGAGAAATCATTAAAGTAGATACAAGAACCAGAACATACGCAGAACGCGTTAGATAAACGATTATGAAAACACGCATCACCACACTTTTTGTTTTGGCCGTTTTTGCTTTTGCCTCTTGTGGACAAAACGGCAAAGCACCTACCCCGGAAACCATACAAACAGCTATAGAAGAAGGGCACTTTAAGAAAGCGGAACACATGATTCGCAAGTACATAGCCCATACAGAATTGGCCCCTGAAGAAAAAATGCAATGGGAATGGGAAATAGACCGCATGCATAGGATTGTTCTGGATTTTACAAAAACCCCGGAAGATGCCCTGGAGTATATCCGCACCTATTACCCTGATGTTTCGCAAGAACAGATAAAGGCTTGGGAAGAATCGCGTGCCTTGGAGGGTATGGTCATTAACGGCGAAAAACGATACTACTCAAGAGCGCTACGCAATTTGTTCCGGATAGATGCAGATTGCAAAGCCCGCTTTGAAAAAATTAACGGTCCTCCGGTAGACGTAAAAGAGCCTTTGTTGCTGGAACATTTGCCTGCCATAGTAAAGAACACCGGCGGCAAAAAGGGCATATATGCCCGGCAGAAAACACATACGTTGGGTTATACGATAACCGTTCCGGCCAACACCGTACCGGAAGGTGAAATGATTCGGGCTTGGATGCCTCTGCCACGAACAGACGTAGGCAGACAAAGCGGATTCAAATTGTTGTCCGTCTCTCAACAGGACTATATCATATCTCCCGATAGTTACATCCACAAATCTATCTACATGGAACAGCCGGCCGTACAAGACCAAGACGCAATCTTCTCTTACTCTTTTACGTACAAGGCACAAGGCGAATACCACCATTTTGATCCCCATAAAGACATCCGTCCATACCGCACAGAAGATCCCGAATACAAGAAATACACCAAAGCAGAGGCTCCTCATGTAGTTACAGACGGACGCGTGGCTGCTTTGGCAAAAGAAATTGTAGGAGAAGAAACAAATCCCTTCCTGCAGCTTGAAAAGATTTACACGTACATCAGCCAAACGTATCCTTGGGCCGGTGCCCGTGAATATTCCACTTTGGAAAACATCCCTTTGTACGTGCTGGACCACAAACACGGAGATTGCGGACAAGTGAGCCTGCTGTTCATATCTATGTGCAGAAGCCTGGGTATTCCTGCCCGTTGGGAAAGCGGATGGATGTTGCATCCGGGTGAAATCAATTTGCACGATTGGGCCGAGGCGTATTTGGAAGGAGTGGGTTGGATTCCCATTGACCAATCCTTCGGTATCCAAAACGGACCGCTGCCGCTGTTTTACTCTCGCGGCATGGATGCCTACCGATGGGTAGTCAATACGGGAATAAGCGGACCGCTGTATCCGGCCAAAACGTATCCCAGATCGGAAACCGTAGATTTCCAAAGAGGAGAAGTGGAATGGCGCGGAGGCAACTTGTACTTTAACCGTTGGCGCTACAGGTTGTCAATCATAGATTAGCGTACACCGTCTTTCGTCATCCCAAATTTCGTTGGCTGCTTCCATAACGGCTTGCGGCGTAACGTTTTGTATTTGTGATACGATTTCTTTGTAAGAGAAAATTTTGCCGAAAGAAATCAGGCTTTTTCCCATAGACAAGCAACGGGCTTCGTGGTTGTCTTCTGCAACGGCTATTTGCCCTATCAGCTGCTTTTTAGCCCTGTCCAATTGCAGGTCTGTCAAACGCGTGTGCCTGAATTGATGGATGACCTGCTCTGTCAATTCCCTGCATGTATCCACGTTGGGACTGTCCGTTCCAAAATACACACCGGCAAACCCCGTATCTGAATACGGTTGATACGCGGCTTCCACCGTGTACACCAGCCCGTGCTTTTCTCTCAACAACATATGCAAGCGGGCGTTGGAAGCCGGACCTCCCATCACATTGAGCAACAAAATCAAGGGAACCCTGTATCTGTGGTGCAAACCATAAGCCGTGGAACCGGTCAGACAATGTGCTTGGTGGGTGCCTCTTTTTTCTGTTTCTTGAAAAAGCATGGCCGGGTTTGGCAAACTATTCGCCCCGGCTGGATCAAATCCATCCGGTTGGATGCCTTTTTTGAGTCTGTTGGCAATGGGGAACGTTCCAAAATATTTTTCTGCCAAGGCCTTTGTGCGTTGTACAGAATTGTTTCCCACTATAGTCAAAGCCATATGTTCCGGAACAAAACGCTCTTGCAAAAACGTTTTCATATGCTCCGGTTTGATTTTTTTCAACGGTTCCGGATAACCCAGAATGGGAGTGGCCATAGGTGTTCCGGAAAAGATTTTCTCTTCAAACGTGTCGTAAATCAAATCCATGGGAGAGTCTTTATAAGATCGAATCTCCTCGAGAATGACTTCTCTTTCTTTGGCTACGCCTTCCTGAGGAAAGACAGAGTGAAACACCAAATCTGACATCAATTCCAAGGCTTTCCTCAAATCTTCTCTGAGAACGGTGGCATGCAACACCATCTCTTCTTTTGTCGTAAACGCATTGATTTCTCCACCAAGACGTTCCAGGCGGTTGTTGATGTGGTACGCTTTTCTTTTTTCCGTCCCTTTGAACAACATGTGCTCGCTAAAGTGTGCCAATCCCGCCAATTGCTCCGGTTCATACCGCGTACCGGCCTGGGCACTCAAAGCGCAATAACAAACGGGAGACGTCGTTGCGTAAATGGAGCAACGCAGTCCCGAAGACAAAGTAGTTAAAAAGACATCTTTCATGGATTGTACAGATAAAAGCGGGCCGCAAAAATAGGGATTATTTCTTATCTTTGCTTCTTATGAATCCTTTTGTTGTATCTGCTCGCAAGTACAGGCCTCAACAGTTTAAAGATGTTGTTGATCAAGACAATATTGTGGCCACACTCAAAAACGCCATCCAACGCAAGCAGTTGGCTCATGCCTATTTGTTTTGCGGTCCACGCGGCGTAGGCAAAACAACGTGTGCACGGATTTTTGCCAAAACCATCAATTGCCTTGATCCTACTCCGGACACAGAAGCCTGTGGCGTTTGTGAAAGTTGTCTGTCCTTTGCAGAAGGCAGGTCTTACTCCATACATGAACTGGACGCTGCTTCCAACAACTCTGTGGAAGACATCAGAGAGCTGATAGACAAAGTACGGATCCCACCGCAAATAGGCAAACACAGCGTATACATCATTGACGAAGTACATATGTTGTCCCAATCTGCTTTCAACGCGTTTCTGAAAACGTTGGAAGAACCGCCTTCGTATGCGTTGTTTATTTTGGCTACCACAGAAAAACATAAAGTACTCCCAACCGTCCTGTCTCGTTGCCAAGTGTTTGACTTCAACAGGATTTCCATCAAAGCCATGATTTCCATGTTGGCTGATGTAGCCACCAAAGAAGGCGTTTCCATAGGACAAGATTCGCTTTACGTGATGGCGCAAAAAGCAGACGGAGCCCTGCGCGACGCCCTTACCCTGTTGGACCAATGCATTGCCATAAGCGGCAAAGAGATTACGTACGAACAAGTCATTGCCAATTTGAACGTATTGGATCGTGAATATTATTTCAAGTTGACAGACATGGCTTTGGAAGGAAAATTTGATGCCATGCTCCTGTTGTTGGACGAAGTCCTTTCCCGAGGGTTCAATGCCTTGCATTTTATTGGGGGACTGGCTTCGCATTTCAGGGATTTGCTGGTGTGCAAACAGCCGGGAAGCCTGCCTTTGCTGGAGTACGGAGAAGAAACAGCCCAAAAGTACATCAAACAAGCAGAGGCGTGTACGCCTACCTTTCTCTTTCATGCCCTTCACATAGCCACACAAGCCGAGACAGCCTACAAGGAAAGCAATTTCCCCAGATTGCACTTGGAAATGGCCTTGGTCAGAATAAGCCGATTGATGGAAAATCCACAGGTGTCCGGCAAAGCTGCAACTGCAATTGCAACTACAACGGGAGCTGCAGAAGCCGCACCTGCCGTTCCGCAGACAACACCCAATGCCTCGGACGCCATCCAAACGCCGGTCGTTGCGGATGCTGAGCCAAAGGACTCGGCAAGTTCCCCGACTCCGGAACAAGGGCCCACTTCCATTAAAGAGCGGTTGAAACAAAGCCAGATGGCCAAAACAAAAAAAACCGCCGAGGAAGACGTACAAGAAGACGTAGAGATTACGCAAGAGCGTCTAAATGAAGTGCTGCCCGGCCTTTTCACCTTGTTTGAAAAACAGCCTCATTTGGTGGCCACCCTTTCCCGCTGCACACCGGAATTGGTAGACAACACAAAAATCCAATTTGTAGTCATCAACAAATTGCAGAAATCTTGGATAGAGGAACACCAAGGCAGGACCATCAACACGTACTTGAGAGAAGCTCTGAAGAACAAAAAAGCACAAATGGTCATAGCCGTTGAAGAAGCAAACAACACAAATGAAAAGAGTACTTGCTACATGCCGGAAGATAAAATGAAATATCTGGTAGAAAAGCATCCCCAAGTAGCGGCTCTGCGTAAAGATTTGAACTTAGATATCAGTTAATACCCCATACCATGCGTTTGCATTGCCACAATCTTGTTAAAAGATACGGTCTCAGGACTGTTGTAAAAGGGATTTCCATTCATGTGGATCAAGGAGAAATAGTAGGGTTGTTGGGGCCTAACGGCGCCGGAAAAACAACCAGTTTTTACATGATTACAGGACTGATCAAACCCAATGGAGGAAAAATCTTCCTGGACGACGAGGAAATCACTACGTACCCCATGTACGAGAGGGCACGAAAAGGAGTGGGTTACCTGGCGCAAGAAGCGTCTGTTTTTCGGAAGTTGAGTGTAGAAGACAACATCATGTCTGTCATGGAAATGTCTTCTTTGACCAAGACGGAAAGAAAAGACAGAATGGAGCAATTGATAGCCGAATTTGGGTTGCAAACGGTAAGAAAAAATTACGGAATTCAGCTTTCGGGGGGAGAAAGAAGGCGTTGCGAAATTGCCCGGGCGTTGGCATTGGATCCAAAGTTCATCTTGTTGGACGAACCGTTTGCCGGCGTAGACCCTATTGCCGTAGAAGACATCCAGCACATTGTGGCCCGCCTGAAGACAAAGGACATAGGTGTGATCATTACAGACCATAACGTCCATGAAACGCTAGCCATAACAGACAGGGCTTATTTGCTTTACGAAGGAAGCATCTTGGAAAGCGGAACGGCAGAAGAATTGGCATCCAATCCGGAAGTAAGGCGTAAGTATTTGGGTCAAAGTTTTGAGCTTAGGAAAATCATTCCTATTGATCAGCAAACGTCACCCCGGCAAACTCCAAAATCTTAAGAGCTGTATCTCTATACAAATCAGGTTGAATATACTTTCTGTACGGCGCTATGGAAGCCAAAAAGTGGGCCATATTGTCTTCCGCGATGGGATCTGCAGGAGGCGATTCCATAGTCAACGGGTTGATGGGCTTTCCGTTCTTCCATACCCTGAAGTCCAAATGAGGTCCTGTTGACATCCCCGTGCTTCCCACATATCCAATGACTTCACCTTGTGCCACGCGTTTGCCTACTACCAGCCCTTTCGCAAAACGTGACAAATGCAAATAGGCCGTTGTATAGACGCTGTTGTGTTTGATTTTTATTGTATTGCCGCCGCCTTTCGTATACGTTCTCTCTATTACCCTCCCGTCCCCAATGCTCATAACCGGCGTCCCTGTAGGTGCCGCATAATCTACACCTGTATGGGGGCGAACCACCCGCGTTATGGGATGTCTGCGGGCGTACGAAAAACCGGAGCTGATTCTAGAGTATTTCAAAGGGGCTTTCAAAAACGTCCTTTGCAAATTGACTCCATTCTGATCCCAATAGCCCGGTACGCTATCGCATACATACCTGAAAGCCAGTCTCTCTTCTCCGGAACGTGTAAAAGAAGCGGCCAAAACAGGACCTATATCTACTTCTCTGCCTTGCAATATATACGCTTGGTAGTACGCTTTAAAGACATCTCCTTTTTGCAAACCGAAGAAATCTGTAGTCCATGCAAAAACTTCCGACAACCCGTTCGCAACCAGCGGGTTTTGTCCGGCATCCACCATGTCTTGCCACAAAGAACGCTCTATAGTCACTTCCAAATATTTTTCTTCTATATCTAACGGAATTTCCTGCCGCCTTACCCACAAGCTGTCTTCCAATGAAAAACAAACGTACGTTCTGTAATTTTCCTGGTAAATCATATAAGAGGGAACCTCTTCTTGCTCTTTGTACAAAAGGGTATATTCATTTCCGGCCTGTAGTTTTCGCATATCAAAAACCCCGCGTCCTGTTTGTGCTATTTGATAAATCTTTGGTTGCCCTATGCCTCTTCCTAGCAACAGCGTAGAAAAACTTTCGTTTTTCTTAATGACTGCTTCTTCCGTTTGATACGGATAAACCGGTATTTCAAAAAGCGTACAAAAGGTGGCTGTCTTTTCATCCAAAAAGTGTTCTTCCACTTCTTCTGTTGATAACTTTTTTTCTTCCGATTTTTTTGTGCACCCTATTGCTAAAAGAGTGGTTATCAGGAAAATATATTTGCAATATTTCATAATGTTCGCATTCTCTTTCCACAAAATTAAGAAAAAACGGAGCAAAGTGGAAATATTTGTAAGAAAATGGAAAATAGTGGAAAAATTTTTCTATTTTTGTGGCTAAGAAAAACATCTAACCTGTGGCTAAATTTATTGGAGAATACATGGCGAAAGTGGACGACAAAGGTCGTCTTGTTTTCCCTTCTGCCCTGAAGGCGTTGGCCGATCCCGATAAACCGTTACGATTTGTTGTGAAGAAAGATTTGTTCAGTCCTTGTCTACAAATGTATGCATACGACGAATGGGAGAAAGAATCAGAAGCGGTAAAAGCCCGTCTTAACCCCTCTTTCAACCGTGAGCACGCTGTATTCTGGCGTGCGTACATGAGCAACAGGGCCGTTGTTGAACCCGACGAAAAAACAGGAAGGATATTGATCCCAAAACATTTACTCAATATGATAGGAGTGGAAAAGGAAGTTGTATTTGCAGGGGCTGATTTTAAGATTGAATTGTGGGCTAGAGAATCCTATCAAGCGAGTTTGATTACAGAAGATAATTATGTGTCGCTTGCAGAAAAGCTGTTGTCTTAATATTGGCTCCTATGGTTCCTTATCATATACCGGTTCTTTTGAGAGAAAGTATCGCCTTTTTGGATGTAAAACCGGAAGGCATATACTTGGATGCCACATTTGGAGGCGGAGGACATAGCGGAGCCATTCTGGAAAAATTAGGACCTGCAGGCCGCCTTCTGGCCTTTGATCAAGACGCCCGGACGAAACAGAACGTTCCTAACGACAAAAGAATCACTTGGATTCATTCCAATTTTCGCTTTATCCACCAAGTGTGCAAATACAGAAACATACCGACAGTAGACGGAATCATTGCAGATTTAGGAGTGTCGTGGCACCAGTTTGATACACCGGAACGCGGCTTCTCTTTTCGTTTTGACGCCCCCTTAGATATGCGGATGAATGCTTCTGCCAAAAAAACAGCAGCCGACGTCCTCAACGAATACCCACAAGAAGAGCTGGCACATCTGTTTCGCATGTACGGCGGGCTGAGTCATGCAGGGGCTGTAGCCGGCGCCGTAGTGAAAGCTCGCAGCAAAGCCCCCATTCACACGGTAAACGATCTGCGCAACGCATTGGAACGGTTGATTCCGCGTACGTATGAACACAAATTTTTGGCAAAAGCATACCAAGCACTCCGCATAGAAGTAAACAACGAATTGCCGGCACTGGAAGGGTTCCTGAATCAGAGCATTCCTTTGCTCCGCACCGGAGGACGTCTGGTGGTCATTGCATACCATTCTTTGGAAGACAAAATGGTCAAACACTTTATAAGAAACGCTGCTCTTGAGGGACGTTTGGAACCGATCACAAAGAAACCCGTTGTGCCTTCGGAAGAAGAAGTATCCCAAAACACAAGAGCGCGTAGTGCCAAATTGAGGGCCGCTGAAAAAAAGGAGGCACTGCATGCGTAAAAGTGAACAAATCATATCAACGCTTTTTGGCGGAAGAGTCTTGTTGGAAGGCATCTTCTCCAAGCACCTGTATTTCATCCTATACATTTTTTTGCTACTCATTTTATACATAAGCAGCAACAACGTTGTTGAAAATACCCGACTACAAAACTACAGACTTGAAAAAGAACTTCAGGTGCTGTACGCAGATTATACAAGAAAGACAGCTACGCTCATGCAATGGAGCCAACAGCAAGAGATTGAGAAACGACTGAAAGCAAGGGGATCGGACCTGAAGGCTCCAACAAATCCGCCTGCCTGGATAAAAAGTACGCCATGAATACATACCAAAAAATGTTGATCGTGTATTTCACGTACCTGCTTGTTGCGTTTTTGGCCATCGGCAAAATCGTACACCTGCAGTTTTTCTCTGACTACAAAAACAAACTAGACGATATCGTATTCAGAACGTTTGATATTCCCGCCGGCCGAGGCAGTATTCTGGCATACGACGGGCACGTGCTGGCCACTACCGTTCCTTTCTATGAAATTCGCATGGATTGTTCCTTGCCTTCCGACGAAATGCTCAACCGCCACCTGGACGATCTTTCCGTTGCATTGGCCCGCATGTTTCAAGACAAATCTGCATCTGCTTACAAGAGAGATATAACGCAAGCCCGAGTCACAAAAAAACCGGGGTACAGAAACCTCCCTTTGGGAAACCGAACGGTCTCACACGATGAACTGCTGAAAATCAAGCAATTTCCCATTTTCAATTTGGGGCAATTCCGAGGCGGATTGATAGTAAACGAAAAAGACAAGAGAATTTACCCTTACAAAAGACTGGCCTACAGAACCATTGGCTACATAAGCGACAACGAAGAAGCCGGTGTAGGTATTGAATACGCTTACAATACCTATTTGAAAGGACATCCTGGCAAACAACGGATGCGTCGCCGTTCCGGAGACGACCGGTGGGTTCCCGTATCGGGGCGTCCGGATGTGGACCCCAAGAGCGGATTGGACGTAGTCACAACTTTAGATATCCGAATTCAAGAAGCGGCAGAAAATGCGTTGAGAGAGCAATTGGCCAAAGACTCCATTTTTGAAGGAGCCACAGCCGTTGTCATGGAAGTAAGTACAGGAGCCATCCGGGCCATTGTCAATATGAAAAAAATGAAAAACGGGCTGTACGACGAAACGTTCAATTACGCCATCAGCCAATCCACCAACCCCGGATCGACATTTAAATTGGCCACTTTGATTGCGCTTTTGGAAGACGGGTACGTAAAATTGACAGACAGCATACGAACAGGCAAAACCGGCTGGAGGTATTACGGAAACACGTTTAGGGAAGCTACTGGTGGCTTGGGAACCATCACCGTACAACAAGCGTTCGAGAAATCTTCCAACGTGGCTTTTGCCATGATGGTTGTTGACAAATATGGAGAACGAGAAAAACAGTTCATCAACAAGTTATACAATATGAAACTGAACGAAAAGTTGAATATTGAGCTTCTTGGAGAAGGACGGGCCATGATCCCCTTTCCCGGAGAACCGGGGTGGTCCAAATTGTCGCTTCCCATGATTGCCATGGGGTATGAAATGCAATTGACACCGCTCCACACCTTGACCTTTTATAACGCCATAGCCAACAACGGGCGCATGGTCACTCCTTATTTCATAGAATCGCTTATGCAACACGGGAAAGTAATAGAGCGTTTTGAACACGCTCCTTTAAGCGGTACGCTATGCACTTCTTCCACATTAAAATTCGTACATCAAGCTTTGAAGGGTGTTGTTGAAGAGGGAACGGCCGGTAGAATACACGATACCCGTTATCCCATTTCCGGCAAAACGGGAACGGCACAAATTGCCTACGACGGTGCGTATGTTCATAACGGATACAGGAAACACCAAGCGTCTTTTGTGGGTTTTTTCCCTTCAGATGCCCCCATGTACAGCATGATTGTCATTTTGTATTCCAATCCCACCCGAGGCAATTTTTACGGAGCCTCTTGGGCAGCCCCCGTATTCAAGAAGATTGCAGACCACATATACATTACAAACCCCTATTGGAACGCTCCTGTCAACGCGTCGCAAAAAGCATCCTGAAAAACAAACTTATGAAGTTGTCGACCCTCATACAACCCCTTCTAGACAGTAAGATTACCGGACAGGTAGATCGCAATATCGCGGATATTTGCCAAGATTCTCGTCGCGTTCAAGAAGGAAGCCTGTTTGCTGCATTGCCGGGAAGCAAAACTGACGGACACCTGTTCATAAGAGACGTGGTACAAAAAAAGGCGGCGGCCGTTTTATACCAAAGGGGATGTTTTGACGATACTGCGTGGATGAACGCACACACGTCTACCACAACGTTTATAGAAGCGACCGACAGCCGCAAGGCGCTCGGTATCATAGCTCACGAAGCTTATGATTGCCCTTCGGAAAAAATCACCTTGATAGGTATTACGGGAACGAACGGGAAAACTACGACGGCCACCCTACTCTATACGCTCTTCAACCAAATGGGTTTGAAAAGCGGCTTGCTGTCCACCATTGCCAATTACGTGGGAGAAGAGATGGAACCGACGGCCTTAACCACACCGGACGTGTTGACCATCAACCGCCTGCTGTCAAAAATGGTGCAAAGCGGTTGTTCCTATTGCTTTATGGAAGTCAGTTCTCATGCCATAGATCAGCAGAGAACAGCCGGGTTGCATTTTGCAGGGGGCATTTTCACAAACCTGACCCACGACCACCTGGATTACCACAACACATTTGACAAATACAGGGATACAAAAAAAGCTTTCTTCGATACCCTGCCCTCTGATGCTTTTGCTTTGACCAATGCAGACGACAGGAACGGAAACATAGTAATTCAAAATACCCGCGCCCGCGTACACACATACGCTTGCAAACAATGGGCAGACTTCACCGCCCGTGTTCTGGAACGGACTGTGGAAGGAATGCAAATTGTCATAGACGGAACAGAGCTCTGGAGTCCGCTCATTGGTATGCACAACGTCTACAACCTCTTGTCTGTATACGCCTGTGCTCGTTTGTTGGATAGGCCGGCAAAGGAAACATTACGCCGTCTGAGCTCTTTGCAAACAGTAAGCGGTCGCATGGAGTACGTCCGTGGCGGCAACCATTTGACGGCCGTTGTAGATTATGCCCACACGCCCGATGCGTTGAAAAATGCTTTGACTGCTTTGCGTGAATTGTTGCTGCCGGGCCAACAGCTCATTTGTGTAGTGGGGTGTGGCGGCGATAGAGACCGCGCCAAGAGGCCTGTGATGGCACAAATAGCAGACACACACGCAGACGTCTGCGTATTTACATCTGACAACCCCCGGTTTGAAAACCCGGAAACAATCCTGGACCATATGATGGATGGTTTGTCGGCAGAAAGCAGAGAGCGCTGCCTGCGCATCACAGACAGATACCAAGCCATCAAAACAGCCGTTCGCACAGCGCCCAAAGGAGCCGTCATCCTGGTGGCGGGCAAAGGACACGAAACGTACCAAGACATACAAGGTGTGAAGAAACACTTTGACGACAAAGAAATACTTACCCAATTGTTAAACACCGGCTGATATGCTATACCACCTATTTGAATATTTGAAACAATACGTAGATTTTCCAGGAAGTGGTCTGTTTCGGTACATTTCCGTACGTGCTATTTTTTCCGTTATCGTAGCGCTTCTTCTTTCTATGATAGCCGGTAAGCACATCATTGCCCGTCTGAAAAAGCATCAGATTACAGACCAAGCAGTCAAGACCGGAGAAAACGGCAAGTCAGGAACACCTACCATGGGAGGCATCATTATCCTCTTGTCGCTCTTTGCTTCTGTGTTTCTTTTATGCGATTTGACAAATCTCTACGTACAGCTGCTGCTCGTCTCTACCCTTTGGCTCTCTTTGATAGGGTTTTTAGACGACTTGCTCAAACTTCGTTACAAAGCAGGGAAAGAAGGCGGCCGCCTGATGCGTTTTCTGCAAACACTGCAGCGCAAAGACCGCGACGGCATGAAAGGGAAACTGAAGATATACGGACAAGTAGGATTGGGTTTGATTGTGGGATTGGCTTTGTTTTTTAGCGACAGAGCCGTCATTGTAGAGTTAGGAAAAATTCCAAAAGACGTAAACGACACAGAACAAGTTGTTGTTCCGGAAGATATCCGCCATGTAAAGAGCACCAAAACCACCATCCCTTTTCTCAAAGACAATTTGTTTGACTACTCCTGGCTTACGCCCTTAAAAGGAGAAGCAGGACAAAAAGCCGGATGGGTAGTATACGTATTGGTGGCCATTTTTATTGTTACGGCCGTATCTAACGGTACAAACTTGACCGACGGCCGAGACGGACTGGCCACAGGAACGGTGGTCATAGCCGGGGTTACGCTGGGCATCTTGGCGTACCTGTCCGGTAACATCATTTATGCCCGTTATCTCAACATCATGTACATCCCAAATTCGGGAGAAATGGTCGTTTTCATGGCCGGTCTGATAGGTGCACTTGTGGGATTTTTGTGGTACAACACATATCCGGCCCAAGTGTTTATGGGAGATGTGGGGAGCTTAACCCTGGGAGGCATTTTGGCCGTGTTTGCTTTGATAATTCGCGTGGAATTGTTGTTGGTCATCTTGTGTGGCGTATTCCTGGCGGAAAGCGTATCTGTTATCCTGCAGCGGTGGTGGTACAAACGCACACGCATACGTAAAACGAAAGAATTGATGGAGCAGGGATCCTATACCTCCGGGGACGTCGTACCCGGAGAACGGATTTTTGTACGTACTCCGCTCCACGACCATTACATATACGACAGAAAAAAAGTAGAAGGCAACATCCGCCTGAAAGATCCGGAAAAACCCATAGCTGAACCAAAAGTAGTCGTTCGTTTCTGGATTATCAGTCTGTTGCTTGCCGTTTTAACAGTGATCACTCTAAAAATCAGATAATGCCGCACGATATGAACAACAAGCTGGTTATTCTGGGAGGTGGGGAAAGCGGAATGGGAGCCGCCGTCTTGGCTAAAAAACAAGGCTACGACGTGTTCCTTTCCGACGCCGGCTTTATACAACCCTCTGTGAAAAAGGTGCTGAAGGAAATAGAGGTGCCTTTTGAAGAAGGAGGTCACACGCTACCTGACATATTGCAAGCTCGGGAAGTAATCAAAAGCCCGGGCATACCCAACACGGCTCCCGTTGTAGAAGATGTCACTCAAATGGGCATCCCCGTTATTTCTGACATTGAGTTTGCCGCAAGATATACACCGGCCAAAAAAATCTGCATCACGGGAAGCAATGGAAAAACAACTACGGCTTCTTTGATTTATTATTTGCTGAAAAATGCCGGGCTGCATGTAGGTCTGGCCGGCAACGTAGGACAAAGCTTTGCGTATCAGGTGGCTACAAAAGACTACGACATTTACGTACTGGAGCTGAGCAGCTTCCAATTGGAAGGAATGTACGACTTCAAGGCAGATTTGGCCATTTTATTAAACATCACATCCGACCATTTGGACAGATACGGCGACGACCTTATGGAATACGCCAAAGCCAAGTTCCGAATTACACAAAAT
>LSQX01395191.1_pt1 | contig 14810 bp, 14 predicted proteins | sample 654561 | NCBI WGS metagenome assembly LSQX01 (sample SAMN04489861, study PRJNA283612) | anaerobic digester metagenome | isolation source: 4 biogas reactors fed with cattle manure at either 37C or 55C with and... | place: Denmark: Kongens Lyngby | collected 2014 | reverse complement strand
ACCTAAACTTATGAAAATAAACGTAATCCAAATATAGGTTCATTTTTAAGATAATGCAAGATATTTTTGTTAAATTCTGTTAAATAAAAAATAATTTCAACTAATAATTTATTGAGCAACAAAAGTATAATGAATTGTTCCTCTTTGAATTTCCGGAGCAGTGTCATCTTTATTAAAAATAGTCCTTGATGCAGCTGCAGTTGCATATAAAAATATTTTATCGTCGCGAACAGAAGGGTTATTGCGGAAAGTAGCTCTGACAACCTTTCCTTCCCGGTTAACCTCTATATCGACAATCACTTTCCCCCCGCCCTGTGCCAGATAAACAGGAATGGGCAAACTTAAATGATAGCGGTTTTCAAGATAATAGACGATATTGCTTTCACCGGCATAAAAAACATTCTTTACAGAATCCGGGTCCATATTTTCGGTAGTTTCAACCGGCATTTTTATATCATCAAGACTTTTTATCTCTTTTGAAAGCTGATTATTCACATCTGATACCAGCTTCCTGGCATCTTCAACCTCTTTCATATAATCTTCATCAAAAAATTTATCCGCATTTTCTGCAAGCCTGTTTGAGGCAACATTGGTAAGCCTGTTCGAAGCAATGTTAGTAAGCATATTTTGCTGAACTTCCGGTTGTTCAGTCTCATTATCGGCTACCTCCTCCTCCGGTTCCGGTATTTCAGGCTCAGGTATCTCCATTTCAGAAATCAAGTCGGGAAATTCAATAATAACCTCCTCTTCCAGAACATTGCCTTTTATGTCTACATCGGCTAACAGTAATGCCGAAAATAGAAGTATATGAAATATCAAAGTGCCGATGACACCATAAATATTTCTGTGATATATCTCCTTCAATTTACTCACAAAACAAAAATATAAAATAAAGTTTATTACTCTGAGGTTTACCTTTTACTATTTTTAATTTAACAATTTTGCACTTTAACCAATTTTAACGAAAAATGATTAGCCGGCAATTATTTAAAATGATTATTTTTCTGAAATAATTCGCATTATATTCAAATTATTTTCTCTCAAGGGAAAAATGAGAAGAACTCAACTTATATTAAAAAAACCGGCGGAAATTCTTCTGCTGCTGCTATTTTTATCATTTACCCATACTATATACGGGCAAAATACCCGAAAAGATACTTTAGTCATACCCTCTAAACAACCTGACAAATATGATCAGTTTTATGACAGTTTGGAGTATAAGGCAAAGCAAAAAAAGCTAACGGGGATCTTTTATGATCTTCTCATATCGCAGCCTGACAAAGCAACCGGCAAAAAAACCCTTTCGGCCGACTATTATAAAACTATGGAAGGCAAAATAATTTCAAAAATTACTATTCAGCCATTGAATGTTTTCGGGCCCGTTTTTGAAGATACCACAAAACGTGCAGTAAGTTTTATTGAAAAAACTGCTAATTCAATACACACAAAATCAAACTTAAATACAATAAAAAAGATGGTTCTTTTTAAGGTGGGTGATTATCTCGATCCGGATCAGCTTTATGAAACAGAAAGAATAATAAGAGACCTGCCGTTTATTCATGACTTAAGGATCATAATAACACAAGACTCAATATATGAAAGTTTTGTAAATGTCCATATAGTTACAAAAGACCGGTTTTCCGTTGGTGCTTCCGGACAGGTAGATGGAATAAATTCAGCAGCACTTGAAATATATAATCAAAATATTTTTGGCATAGGCCACCAAATATCATTCAGGTTTGTCGGCCATCTGTCCAAACAACCCTATATGGGCATTGAAACCTATTACAACATTAAAAATATCAGCGGAAAGTTCATTGACTTAAATGCAGGTTATTTGAATACATACCGCCGGGAAGGGTTTACCATTTCATTCGAAAAACCTTTTTTAACACCCTCGATAAACTGGGGATACGGAATTTCAGGATTAAGACTTTACAGAACCGACAAAATATTTGAAAATGATCCTGAAAGTTTCAACATGCCGATAGATTTACTATTTTATAATGCCTGGGCAGGCCGTAGTTTTCAAATTAAACCCGGTGGTTTAACAAACTCTCAAATTATTTTATCTGCAGGGTTTTACAATAGAACATTTTATCAGAGACCGGCTGCTGAGCCGGAGGAAAACCAATTTTTTTCAAATAGCCGTTTCTGTCTGGCAGGATTGACCTTTACCCAAAGAAGGTTCATACAGGACAAGCTGGTATATAGCTATGGGGTCACTGAAGATATTCCCAAGGGCTTTAAAAATGAGCTGGTCTATGGTTACGACTTTAATGAATTTGGCAACAGACACTATACACACATTCTCCTGTCGAACGGCAATATTCTAAATAAAAATAACGGCTATCTCTATCTTGCAGTTGCATTTGGCGGATTCATAAAAAACAGGACTTTTGAGCAAGGATTGATTCAGACTGACATAAACTATATATCCCGGCAGTTCAATGCAGGAAGAAAAAGATACCGGCTGTTTATGAAGACCAATTATCTTATCGGCATCAGGAGATTTGATATTGAGAACCTCAATTTATGGTTCGGGGAACATATCCGTGGATTTTCGGGCAAAGAAGCTGTGGGAAAGCAAAGATTAAGCTTTAACCTTGAATATGTACTGTTCCTTCGAAAAGAGTTTTATAAGTTTAATATGGCACTGTATGGATTTACAGATGTGGGAATAATAGGTTCTAACCGGTATCCTGTTTTTACTCAAAATTACTATGGCGGGTTGGGTTTTGGATTAAGATTGCACAATGAAAATTTAGTTTTTAAAACATTTCACATCCGGCTGGCTTTATATCCGTTGGCACCATCTGACGTGAGTTATGTAGGTTTTATTTTACAGGAGCAGTTAAAAAAGAAGTTCTACAGCTTTCGGCCCGAAGCTCCGCAACCCTTAAAATTTCAATAATAACACTGATTGCCGGTCAGTCGTTATTTGAGTAATATTCATTCAAAGTGATTATATCTGCTGAACCGCAAATGGGGCATTCAATCTTCTCTTCAGTGTAGTGATTAAAACTGGCTAAACAAGAATTACATTTGTACCAGTTTTTATCAAAACAGATATCGCCCCCCCTGAAGATAATACCGCGGCCTTCAACAAAGGCAGTGGCCACTTTATTGCGAGCCTCCTCATATATCCTGGTAAGTGTAGGCCTGGATATATCCATATGGACTGCAGCTTCTTCCTGAGTCAGATTTTGGTAATCAAGCAACCTGATAGCCTCATACTCTTCAAGATGAATGATTACCTCATTTGCCCTCCTGCCACGAATTCCAAAAACCGACATTCCTTTTATTACAGGAGGATACTGTATCTTTCTGTTCCTTTTTTTTCTTGGCATATTAAACAGAATTAAGTTTGCTCAATAAAAAATGATCTGCCAGAACTAAAGCTGTCATAGCCTCTACAATCGGCACTGCACGCGGCAAAACACACGGATCATGCCTGCCCTTTGGATTAATAACCACTTCGTTGTTGTCTTTATCAACCGTATATTGTTCTTTTAATAAAGTTGCAATAGGTTTAAAAGCAACATTAAAATAAATATCCTCTCCATTTGATATCCCCCCCTGGATACCTCCGGAATTGTTGGTCTTTGTTCTGATTCCTTCCCCGGTTGTTATAAAAATATCATTATGCTCTGATCCGCTGAGCTTGGTGCCGGCAAATCCTGAACCATATTCAAAGCCTTTCACGGCATTGATACCCAGCATTGCAAAACCAAGGTCTGCATGAAGTTTGTTAAAAACCGGTTCACCCCAGCCGGCAGGAACTCCCCCGGCTACACAAGTAATTACACCACCAACAGTATCTCCTTTTTTTTGAGCCAGCTCTATGCGTGATATCATCTTCTCTGCAGTTGCCTTATCCGGACAACGAACAATGGTATCCTCAACTGTGCCGAGATCAAGCTCGATGTAACTTTTTTCAAGCTTTACCTCACCAACCCGGGATACAAATGCCCTGATGCTGATACCGGATTTAACTAACAGCATTTTGGCAATAGCCCCCGCAACAACCCTGGCTATCGTCTCTCTGGCTGAAGAACGACCCCCGCCGCGATGGTCACGTGTGCCATACTTTCTAAAATAGGTGTAGTCAGCATGTGAGGGTCTGAAAATATCTTTTAAGTCGTTATAGTCGCCCGGCTGCTGATCTTTATTCCATATAATAAATGAAATGGGCGTACCCTGCGTTTTTCCTTCAAAAATACCCGACAAAAATTCAACCCTGTCGGGTTCGGCTCTCTGAGTGGTTATCTTTGACTGTCCCGGTCTTCTCCGGGCAAGATCATACTGAATAAGGTCAGTATCAATTACCAATCCCGGCGGACAACCGTCAATTATCCCACCAATGCCTCTTCCGTGTGATTCACCAAAAGAAGTTAGCCTGAATATTTTACCAAATGTATTCATATTAACATCCGCAACTGCATCCACTGCTGCGCTCCGAGCTGCAACCGCCGCAATCATACCTGTTAAGGGCATGTGCAAGTTCATCATCCGTGGCATCCCTTACTTCCAGAATCTTTCCGGCAAAAAAGAGATCTTCTCCTGCCAAAGGATGATTAAAGTCCATCTTCACACACTCATCATTAACTTCCATCACCACACCGTTAAGATGTTGGCCGTTACTGTTCATCATTGGCACTGAATTGCCAACTGAAATCAAATTATCATCAAACTTTCCGTCTGTCAGGAAAATATCTTTCGGCAACTCAACTATGGCTTGCTGGTCAACATCACCGTATGCATCGTTCTTTGATAATTTTATTATAAAAGGTTCTCCCTCGTTTAACCCCTGAAGATGCTCTTCAAATCTTGGAAGCATGGCCCCTGTACCATATAAAAACTTAAGTGGATTTTCAGTGGTAGTCTGTTCTATTACTTCACCTTGTTCGTCATCTATGTGCAAATCGTAGGTCAAAGTGACCATCATAAATTTAGCAATTTCCGGCATAATAGTAATTATTAAAATTTTTACAAAGTAACTCTTTTTCTGTCACAGAACAAAACACCTTTCTATCTTTTTACACTTTTTTATTTGTGGTATTCAAAAAATAATTGCGTTGCATTCTTTTATTTATTAAATTTGTTAAGGAAGTTCTCACATTAGGTTGAGGCATAAACTAAAAAATACCATTATGACCTTTGCCGTTAATTTAAAACAGACAATAAACATTGCGCAATCTTTGGCCAAAGAATCTTCTAATGCTGAATTCAGCCCTGCGCACCTGTTAAAAGCTCTTCTGCATAAAGATTCCGGTCTGACCGAGCTTCTTATGTCGCTAGACCAGGATATTTACTATCTGGAAGAGTGGGCAGATGTAAGAATTGAGTCCTGCCCCAAATCATCCAATGTTCCTGAAAAACCTCCCGGAGACACATTGGTGAAAGCTGTCTTCAGAGAAGCTGAAACAGTCAGGCTTAAACTTTCAAAAGACGAAACCGGACCTGAAGAGGTTCTGGCAGCATTAAGTACACCGGGAGTCGGATTCACTTATGAGCAGTTAAAGACATTTACCCTCTCACAAAAACAGGTTCTTGATTACCTGATTGAAATAAATGAACTGCAAAGTGTAATCGGCGGTGCAGAAAAAAGAAAAGAACAAAAACAAAAACCGGCACAAAATGCATTGATGAAGTTTTGTACCGATAAAACAGAAGATGCACGGCAGGGAAGACTTGACCCGGTTGTGTGCCGCGAAAATGTAATCCGGGAAATTACTGAAATACTCGGCAGGAGAAATAAAGCCAATGTGTTGATAATAGGTGATGCAGGTGTTGGCAAAACTTCCCTGGTAAATGGATTCACATTTAATATTATTGGAAATAAAGTACCGCCCGGATTAAAAGATGCTTTACTTTTTGAATTGGACTACGGAGCATTGATAGCAGGGGCCTCGTATAAAGGAGAAATTGAAGACAGACTAAAAAATATAATTACTGAAATTCAACAATTTGATAAGGCTATCCTCTTTATTGATGAAATACATATGTTGCTTGATAAGCAGGGAGGAACTGCAGGTGCCGCTAATCTTCTTAAACCGGAGCTGGCAAGAGGTAATCTTACCGTGATTGGTACAACATCAATAGATAATTTCACAAAATTCATTGAAACCGATGAAGCTTTTAACCGCCAGTTTGAACTTGTTAAGCTTGAGGAGCCGGATGAGCAAACAGCCCGAAGAATGTTGACAAGCATAATCCCAAAATATGAAGAACATCACAAGCTGAAAGTTGACGAAGAGATTATTAACGAAGCAATCAGATTGGCAAAAAGATACCTGAAGGAAAGGTCTCTGCCTGAATCAGCCATTGACCTCATTGATCATACGATGGCCGGTGTAAGGCTGATGACAGACATATCGCCTGCTGCTATTAAAAAGCTTAAAGATGAGCTGCAAAAATTTGCCGGCAATAAAAATGACAGCTATGCAGAGCTTCAATGGTTCTGTTCCGACATGAAAAATCAGATTTCACCTATCCTCTTTTCAAAACTCAACGAGGAAGAAGAGACAGGAGATACTCAAAACAGCGGAGAGGAACTTTACAGTCACTGCGAAAAAGTACTTGAAAGCTTAGAAAAAATATCCGGAGAAAAAATTAATTCACTTACTAAATCGGATATAGGTGCAATAGTATCGGGGCGGACAGGCATTCCCTTGGGAAAAATCCAGGCTAAAGAGCGGGAAAGACTGATGAATACAGAGGACCACCTGAAAGCCAGAGTAATAGGTCAGGATCATGCACTTAAAAGTATTACGGAGGCTATTCTGGAATCACGCTCCGGATTAAATAAACCGGGACAACCAATCGGTTCTTTTTTCTTTTTGGGACCTACCGGCACCGGTAAAACAGAACTTGCCAAATCACTTGCCGAGTTTCTTTTTCAGGATGAAGCTTTTTTATTGAGATTCGACATGTCTGAATTTAAAGAGGAACATTCAGCTGCGCTCCTTTACGGCGCTCCTCCGGGATATGTTGGCTACGAAGAGGGGGGTCTCTTGGTTAATAAAATAAGACAAAAACCATACTCAATTGTTCTTTTTGATGAGATCGAAAAAGCACATTCATCTGTTTTCGATATCTTCCTTCAAATACTTGATGAAGGAAAGCTGCATGATCGATTAGGTAAAGAGGGCGACTTCTCTAATGCACTTATCATCTTTACTTCCAATATCGGAAGCAACTATATAGTAGAATCTTTCAGCAAAAATGAAATACCTCCATCTGCAAAACTGATGGAGATAATGAGTAACTATTTCCGGCCTGAATTTCTTGCCCGTCTCACAGAAATTGTGCCCTTTGCCCCTATCAACAAAGATAATGTTGTGAAAATCTTTGAGATCCACCTGAAGGGCTTGTATAAAGTGTTAGATGACAAAGGGATTAAAATTGAAATTACTGATGATGCCAAAGAAAAACTGGCCTTATCGGGATATTCTCCCAAATACGGGGCGCGCCCTATTGTCGGGGTTATACGAAACCAGCTTCGCCGGCCATTGTCAAGAATGATAATTGCCGGAAAGCTAACAAGAGGCTCGATGGTAAGAGTAAAAACAGACGAGAATGAAAAAGTGGTTTGGGAAATTAATTGAGTTCCTTATCAGATTTATTAATAAAAAACAGATAGATATGCAAGATTACGGAATTGGCGGTACAGAAGTTAGAGGTGATGCCAGCGAGGCTATCAGCGAAATCCCGCAAAATAAAACTTTAGTGGTCGAAAAACTAACAGCCGATGCTCCATTCAAGCCTGAATTAATACAGGGCCTGACATCACTTGACGAAGTATTTCAACACTTCTCCCCTACTGTGGGCATCGAATTTGAAGATGCCGAAGGAAAAGAGAAAGAGGAAAAATTATCTTTTAAAAACCTTGCCGACTTTGGGGTGGGTGGAATTACTGCTCAAAGTGATTTTTTAAAAGAGCTTACAAATCAAAAAGAGCAGTTTGTGAAAATCATCAGACAGCTCAAAAGCAACAAACTCCTCCGAAAAGCACTGGAAAACAGAGAAACAAAAGAGGCAATGCTAAATGCAATTTATGCATTGACTAAAGAGATTGAAGAAGCTGAGTTATAAAAGTAAATAAAAAACAATAATCATGGCACTGCAACAACAAAGACAAAATATTGAACAGTTAAGAGAAAAAGTAGCCGAAAAAACCGCACAGGTCGAAAAACCGGAGGAGTTACTAAAACAAAGCCTCGATGGTCTGGCAACAATCGGAGGGTTTGACCTTTTGGAGGTGGCTATAGACGGGGTCCAAAATCTTAACCCTGAACGAAAAGCAAGAAAAAAAATATTTCTCACCGAAGAATCAAAAAAAGGAGAGCGGGAAGAGGTGAAAAAAACTCTTCAGCTTTGGGCTGCTGTAGTATCTTCAGCCGACAACATTATGGAGATGCTGGAAAGCTGTGAACAAAGTGCACAGGTTGCCGAAAGCACTCTCACAAAAAACTTGGGCAAAGCTATAGAGGCAACTAAAGAACTCGAAAAATCATACAGAACGGTAGCACTCTTTTTTAAAAATACGGGAAGTAATAAAATTAAAAATATCACATTTTTAAATGCCGCACCGGATCAGTTAAAAGATTTGGACGATACACGCTTTATTGATGCCATACAAGCAGAACTTGTACAAAATTTTGACCGGCTTGACCTTCGGGATAACTATAGTTTATTGGTTGTACCCGGATACCTTGGTTCAAACAAAGTGGTTGAAAAATGGGCAAAAATAGCCCACGAAAATAAGGTGATGCTTATTACCGATTTTGAACATTTAGACACTCCCGATGATGTTATGGAGATGTTTGAATCGGCAAATCTTACAGGAGGTGACATATATCGCTCTAATGTGCTGATGACCTGCAACTATCTTGTAGGCCGTGATAAATACAAAGAGGTAGGAGAAGATGAAGAGCTCTATATACCTCCTTCGGGAGCACTTGCAGGAACAATATACCAGACTCTAATGTCGCAGGTTGCCGCAGGTAAAAAACATGGCAGTCTGAGTGAAGTTGACGGAGTTCGCTTTGATCTGAAAAAAAGTGAAATTGCTAATCTTGAAAAATTAGGATTGATACCTATGGTCAATGAATACGGTAAGGTTATGGCCTTTTCAGCCAAAACTCTCTTTAACGGTGATAACCTCGGCCTTCAGACCTATTCAGTTGTAAGGGTTTTCGATTATGTAACCAAAGTGCTGATGGATTTCCTTAATAGAAGAGCTTTTGAAAATTTCAATACAAAAACCAGAAGAGAGATATTAAGTCAGATAACAAGGTTTCTTGACAGTATTACGGGACCAGGTAAACTTATTGAAAAATTTTCTATTAAACGATTTGAACAGGACAGGATACAAAAAGACAGGATACATTTGGATATACATATGACTCCATACTTCCCGGCAAAAAATTTCATGATCAAAATGGATGGGCAAAAAGGAGATGACGGGAATGAGTGGGATACCGAATATGAACAAAACTAACTTTTTTATTTTTTATCAACTTTTATCTTTTTATTATGTCATTTAAAGCAATTTTTAAAGTAGACGGCAATGAATACAGAGTATTGAATTGTCATTACAATCTTAATCAGGAAGTCGATAAAACCGGCAGGCCTTCATCTACTGTGCGCGGAGGAGTGGTTGATCTTACTATTGAATCAACCGACGATACAAGTATGTTCGAATGGATGTGCGACAGTTATATGAGAAAGGATGCAACCATAACATTCAATAAGCGTGATGAAGACTCCAAAATGAAAGAGTTGGAGATCACCGAAGCTTATATGGTAAAATATGAGGAATCATTTGATGATACAGGGTCCGGAGCAATGGTACAATCTTTTTCACTCTCAGCCAAAAGCATGAAAATGGGCAATGGCGAGCATGAAAATGAATGGGCAATGTAAAATCAACCGGTATTATAAAATTTATAATCCGGAGATACGAAGTTTTTTAGAAATTTCACAAAAGTCATTTTTGTGAAGAGTGATAATATTTTAATATTTTTCATCTGATAAGTATGTCTTTAACCGCAAGGCTCTTTATTAAGGGTCATCAACATGAACAGAAAGGGATAAAAGTTTTGTCCTGCAATTACAATTTTACTCAAAGCAGTTCAATTGAAGAAGGAGGGCGTGCCATGGGTGTTGTCAAAGCAGGACTGATAAATATTACCATCCCCGGAATCAATGATGCAGAACTGGTGCAATGGATGTTGCTAAGAGATATGAGAAAAGAAGGTAAAATCAGTTTTTACGGCATTGATCCGCAAACAGCTGCTCAACAGGAAACAAAAACACTCTCGTTCGAAGACGGAGTACTTGTTAATTACTATGAGTCATTCACAGATGAATCTGATATGACAATAAATTTAAGTATCTCGGCACGGGCAATTACTCTTTCCAATGTTAAATGGGAAACAGAGTGGGATGTGCTAAATTATTAACAATTAATATTAATGGCTCTACTTTCAAAAATCGATATCTCGATAAATCAAAAGCCATTTAAAAGCTTCCGGCAAGTATCAATTAGTCAGAATCTCTATGGAACCGACAGATTTGAGATCAGATGCCGTTATGATGCAATGGAAGAGATTGATGGCTTCCTGATAGAAAAATCAAAAAATTTTCTTGGTCTGCCTATTGTTATTCAAACTAAGTTTTTAATAAGCAGTGATGAAAAAGATGGCATTAATTTCCGGGGTTATGTTACGGAAATTCAAAGTTTAAGAAGCGGAATATCTGATTATGACGAGGTTGTTATTTCAGGAGGCAGTTCAGAAATTGCATTAGACAGAAAACCAACAAATCGGGCATTTATTGACAATACCCTTGAAGAAATTGTAAAGGAGGTTCTTAAAAAGTATCAGCTGAAATCTAAAATTTCTCCCAAGAACAAGGAGAGATTTCCATATATTGTACAGTTTGAAGAGAGCGATCTTGAATTTCTGAAACGCCTGTCGATCCGTTATGGAGAATGGTGCTATTATAACGGGCAGGACTTTATTTTCGGAGAGATACCGGCAGGACAAAAGTCGGAAACCCTGACTTTGGGGTCTAATCTGAAAAACCTGAAATATAAACTCAGGGCAAATCCCGTAAAATTCAGCCTTTTCACCTTCGATCCGATGAAGTCTGATGTTTACAGATACAATTCGGGTAGCAGCAAAATTGAAAGTAATCTGAATATGTATGGCAAGCATGCATTAAAAATGTCAAAAACACTATATACCGAAGAGGGACGGGATTATTATGAGCATATCAATGTTAAAGAGACAGATTATAAAAAAGGGCTGGACATTGTGGGCGAAACTATTGAGTCGGTTGATGCAGTGAAACTGAACGATATCTCCGGAATCTCTTTCAACGGGTTTCTTAATGCAGGCACAGAGGTAAAAATTGATTGTAACAAACAGGATGAAAAAGGTAAAGTGGACTATGGAAAGTATATAATTACCGCTGTTAACCATAAAATGGATGCCACTCTGAATTACCAAAACAGCTTCACGGCAATTCCAGCCGAAACGTCAATACCTGAAAATACCAATCCATACTTAGTCAGAATATCTTCAAATCAAATTGGTGTGGTGGAAGATAACAAAGATCCGGAAAAATTGGGAAGAGTCAAAATAAGTTTCCGGTGGATGGAAGGGCAGCAAATAACTCCCTGGATCAGGATTGCAACACCATATACCCATAAGGAAGCGGGTTTCTTTTTTATCCCGGAAAAAAACTCCAGGGTTTTAGTAGGCTTCGAAGACGGGGATGTTGAAAAACCTTATATCCTCGGTACTTTATTCGATAAAGATGCAAGCCCTGATCCTTCCTGGGCAGGAAATAGAAATGAGAGCAGTGCCAAAATGCATGCAATACGCACTGCCATGGGAAATACCATTGAGTTTGAGGATTCAGACGGAGGAGAAAAAATCACTATATTCAGCAGCGGGGATAAAAACAGGATCACCCTTGACAGCTCTAAAAATACACTTACCATCCATACCGAAGGAACATTAAATATCAATGCCTCAAAAATTAATATAAAAGCAGAGAAAGAGTTCAATCTGAATTGTGAAAAATCTCAGGTATCTGTGACAAACGATATGGAGACCACTGTAGGCAATGATGCTTCCGTAGCCATTGCCGGAGACAACCGGGTCAATGTAACAGGTAATGTTAAAGTTGAAGGTGTTGATATAGAAATATCTGCTTTAACATCTCTCAAATCATCCGCAAAGCTATCTGCAGAATTGAGTGCAGGCGGAAATACTGTAATCAAAGGAGGTTTGGTACAAATAAATTAAATATTTTTTATAAAACAAATGCCACCAGCAGCAAGAATTAATGATATGCAAGTCTGCCCGATGCAAACACCGGGAGTTCCTCCCATACCCCATGTCGGGGGACCTATTTTACCTCCGGGATGCCCCACTGTTTTAATAGGAGGAATGCCTGCAGCACGTGTCAGCGATACTGCCTTTTGCACGGCCCCCCCGGCAATGATCAACACCATAGCAACAGGTTCTGCAACAGTTACAATAGGAGGAATGCCTGCAGCAAGAGCAGGTGATCTTACAGCTCATGGAGGAACAATTGTGGGAGGTTGCCCTACGGTGATGATCGGAGGATAATTATTAAACTTTATAAAACCGCTCTAACTGTCTTGCTTTTTTTCATTTTGAAAAATATCCTTTGTTTTAGGAATTTACCGGATTCTTTTATATTTTTATATCAAAAATACTCCCTGTAAATGAGCGGAACAAGTTTGGCATTAAAAATAGGCAGTTTAGTCTTAGGATTGGGAACATTTTATATAATGTTCAAAAAGGTAAAAGGACTTAAAAGGTATGGATTGGCAGGCCTTTTTTATATTCTCCTGACATCACTGATTATAGCCTTATCAACACTGCTGTTGCTTATGAAACCCAAGGTAGATGAGCTGACTGCTCTTATTCCTGCACAACTGGTTATAATTACTTTCGGCATAATACATGTTATTGCAGCAAAATATTTACTGCCGTGGTATGCTGAAAAAAGTTTCAATATGCAACTGGTTTTTATGATTTGTATTCTCCTGTTCAGTTATTTTTTCTTTAACCTCTCTTTCACCTTTTTTGTTGAACCGGCTGTTGCCCTTGTATGGTACCTTTCATTACTCTGGTTTCTTGTTCCCCCTTTCTTAAACCAAACAGCCTTAAAACTACTTGAAATTCCTCCCAAAAAGTATAAAACATGGGAGTATCCGCTTAATGTACGTATTAATGATCCCACGGATGAAGAGATGGAAAATCCTGTTGTCATCAGTTTTGTTTTTAAGAAACACCCTGAAGCATCTGAAAAAACTACATTCAGAGCCAAAGCTCCCTTGGCGATGCCCTTAGGAAGGCTGTTCTATTTTTTTATTGATGATTACAACAGCAGGCACCCCGAAGGACCGGTAACATTTACCGGAGAAAATAATAATCCTGATCAGTGGGTCTTTTTTAAGATCGACAGCAAATTGTTAAAATTAAAAACAGCCCTTGATCCCGAAGCTACAATCCTAAAATGTAAGATAAAGGAGAATGATATTATAGAATGTGAGAGAATATTAAAGACAGAGATATGAAACCACTTAATAAAAAAGAGAGAAACAAGGCAATCTTAAAAGTTACGGGACTATTTCTGATAACATTTATTATTGCGATTTTGGTTGGTTTTACCACTATGAACACAGCTACCCTTTCTGATAAAAAATCAAATACAGAGCTTAAAAAATTAAAAGATAATCTGAAGTTTCAGGAGGAAATATTTGGCCCTAATGTAAACCAGGCAACCGGCTTACTTACTAAATTGCCAAAATACAAGGAAGAAGGTGAAAATAAAGAGGTCTTAAACCAGGATATTGCCGCACTGCTCAGCAAAACAAAAAATGAAATTGCACCGGAAGAGACATGGGAAACAACCATGTATAAAGATGTTATACAATCTTTGTCAAATCTTCAGCTGGCATACAACGATCAGATCAGCCTGTTGGAAGACCTCGGGCAATCAGGTGAAGTAAGTAAAAAGCTTCAGGAGTGTATGGCTGAAAAAAACCAATTACAAAACCAGCTTAACATGATCCAGGCATCCGGAGGCGGCGGAGGTGGAGGCGGCGGCGGAAGTAACGCTGCAGTAGCGCAGCTTGAAAAAGACCTTAAAGATACACAGCAAAAGCTACGGCAGTGTAACCTTGAAAACAGGGCTCTTAAGCAGGAAGTAGAAAAAATGAGAAGCCGTTAAAAATATTAACTCAACATCATTTAATTCAATTTTCCAAATGGATCGGTTTTGACAATCAATGCTTTCCGGTTGTTGCCTATTTTTTGTTCTCCCGATATCAGGTAACCGCCGTCGGTTGTCTGCAACAGGTCATTTACAAACTGATCGCCGGGAAGAGTGATATCTTCATATTTTACTAATATATCACCTGTCTTATCGATCCAGAAAAGGGCAATATCATAATCAAGCCCATTAAACCTGTGACTGGCAATTAAGTAGCCATCAGGGATCCTGATCATAACCGGCTTATATTTCACTATTTCCTCCTTTTTAATTAAACAGGGTAATAAAGTGGCACAATCAGTCGGTCCGCCACCGGCATCTATCAAAATAAAGCTTATTTCAAAATTATCCCGGTTCTCTTCGCTCTCCTTAGCCCGTAAAACCGCATAACCGCCCTGATAAGACTCCTTAATGTTGCAACCGATAACATTAGTATTCGACCTGATTACATGCATTTCACCATGACCCTTGCGATCAATCTTTCC
>LSQX01267151.1_pt1 | contig 14810 bp, 13 predicted proteins | sample 654561 | NCBI WGS metagenome assembly LSQX01 (sample SAMN04489861, study PRJNA283612) | anaerobic digester metagenome | isolation source: 4 biogas reactors fed with cattle manure at either 37C or 55C with and... | place: Denmark: Kongens Lyngby | collected 2014 | reverse complement strand
TGGCGATGCCCCGTCCGTCTTTTTCCCGCGAGTTGATGAACATGGAGCGGGAGGGACTGATCCGGGTCAGCGGCCGGGTTATCTGGCTTTTGGATCCGGATGGCCTCGAACGTGGCGTTATTGAGGGTTTTCGGTCTTAACTTCACGTTGTCGGCGTGTTTGTGCTTTTTTAACGTTGGTACCTATGATAAACTGGCTCTGGGAGGAATAAGCCCTGTGACCCTGAATGTGAACTTGAATAACGGTGATATTCTTCACGAACTGGGACAGTTTTTTTCAGATATGTTCCAGAATTTAAAAAGCGGACTTTTATTTTTCGGCGGACCGCTGGATATTGTTGTCGCTGTTCTGGATGTGCTGGCCACCACGCTGGTTGTTTTTTATATCTTGAAAATTCTCAGGGATTCACGAGCCTGGCAGCTCCTGAAGGGCGTCTTCCTGATCGTTGCTTTTGCTGTCATCTGCAGTCTGGCCGGATTGACGACGGTTGGTTTTATTTTCAACAACACGATATCGGTCTTGGCCATTGCCTTTGTTATTATTTTTCAGCCGGAGCTGCGACGGGCGTTGGAAACCTTCGGCCGCAACAGCTTTAATGTGCTTTCTTCGGCTATTTCGCAGGAAGAAGGCTATCGGTCGCCGGGTTTGGTTCATAACCTGATTGAATCCATTGTTCGCGCCTGTGAAAAAATGGCCGAAACCCGGACCGGCGCCCTGATTATTTTGGAACGGCAAACCCGGTTGAGCGATCTGATGGAACAGGAAAATGTCGTTTCTCTCGATGCCGCGGTTTCCGCGACCATGTTGCTGCAGATTTTTTATAAAGGCTCACCCTTGCATGACGGCGCTGTTCTGATTCGAAACGGCCGTGTGCTGGCAGCCCGGATTCACGTTCCCTTGTCGGATAATTATCATTTGCGCAAAGATTATGGTACGCGGCACCGGGCGGCGGTCGGCGCCAGTGAAATGGGTGATGCCATTGCCATTGTTGTCTCCGAAGAACGAGGCTGCATCAGTCTGGCGGTCGAGGGAAGATTGTACACTCTGGATAATGCCGATGCCTTGCGCACACTGCTGCACAAGCTGCTGGGAGCGACTCGCTCGGGTGTCCGCTTAAGTTCGATCGGCAACCTTTTTCGCGGAGGCATCCGCCAGTCTCGCCGCGATGGAGAAAAGACCGAGCCGCAGATCGAACCGGCTGTCACTAGGAGAGGTAAACCTCGTGACCCCAATCGGATGAGTACGCGCCAGCGTGTCGTGCTGCTGATTACATCACTGGCCATCGCTGTTGGTCTTTGGCTTTATGTCCAGGTTACGGTCCATCCGGTCAGCACACGAACCTTTGTGGTCTCCCTGACATCAATTAATCTTGAAGTTGCCGAAGCCAATGGTTATGAAATGCAAATTCCACTGCGCAATGTCCAGGTTTCCATTCAAGGGCGTCAGCGAACCATCTCGGATCTGAATGCAAACGATATTCTGGCCTATATTGATCTTGCGCAAATTGAACAGCCCGGCATTGCCCGGCTGGATGTTCAAATCGATACGAAGGGCTTGCTCTATATGGAGCCGACCTTTATCTCGCCGGCCCAGATTGCGGTGACGGTTTGGAAGAAGGACGGAACCGATGCCCAATAAACATGATGTTTTGCTTTAATAAACAGAGGAGTTTTTTATGCCAAGATTATTTGGAACAGATGGTGTGCGTGGCATCGCCAATAAAGAATTGACGCCGGATCTTGCCTTTCAACTCGGTCGGGCCGGAGCCATTGTTCTGGCCGGCGAATGCAGCCACAAGCCGGTTATTCTGGTCGGCTCGGACACGCGGATTTCCTGCGATATGTTGGAAGCAGCCTTGGTGGCGGGTATTTGCTCGGCCGGTGCGGATGCTTTGATCTGTGGCATCATACCCACGCCGGGTGTCGCCTATTTGACCCGCAAATATCAATGCGATGCCGGGGTGGTTATTTCGGCCTCGCACAATCTGTTTGAATATAATGGCATCAAATTTTTCAGCAGCCAAGGTTATAAGCTTCCGGATGCTACGGAGGATAAGATTCAGGACCTGATCGCCAATCCTGAGAATTATGATATCGAGTTGCCGGTCGGCGCCGGTATCGGTCGTCGGATCGAACGAAAAAATGCGGCCCGTGATTATGCCGAACATCTGAAACGGCGAATGAGCGTGGACTTAAGCGGATTCAAAATCGCGCTTGATTGTGCCAACGGTGCCTGCGCGCAGATCGCCCCCAGCCTGTTCAGGGATTTGGGCGCCGAGGTGGTTGCCATCGGCGTAGAGCCCGATGGCGTGAATATCAATGCCAATTGCGGCTCGACCCATCTTGAGCGCTTGAGCCGGTTGGTTTGCCGGGAAGGTTGTGATCTCGGCATTGCATTTGACGGGGATGCCGATCGAATGCTGGCCGTGGATGAAAAAGGCGTAGTGGCCGATGGAGATGTAATCATGGCTATCATTGCCATGGATATGAAATCCATGGGAAGGCTCAGGAAAGACACGATGGTTGCCACCGTAATGAGCAATATCGGATTGGGCATCATGGCTGCGGAAAACGAAATCCATCTGGTCAAAACCAAGGTTGGTGACCGCTATGTGCTGGAGGAAATGCTTCGTGGTGGCTTTTTAATCGGAGGAGAGCAATCGGGTCACATCATTTTGCTTGAAGAATCAACAACCGGTGACGGTCTGCTCAGCGCGCTACGATTGCTGCGCGCCCTCAAGTATCGAGGTGAACGGCTGAGCGAAGCACGTCGCGTCATGACGGTTCTTCCGCAGGTTTTGAAAAATGCCCGTGTTCCCAATGGTGTAAAAAAGAGAGTCATGACTGATCCGGATATTTTGGATGTCATCCAGCGTCTGGAGGAGCAATTGGCCGACCGCGGCAGAGTTCTGGTCCGAGCATCGGGAACCGAGCCTGTAATCCGCGTCATGGTTGAAGGCGAAAACATTGATCTGATCAACCAGATGGCGGACCAGCTCACCGAGCTGATTGTCAGCCGATACGGAATCTGAGCGCGTGTCGCGAATTTTTAATCATCGGGTGCTGTTGCATCGGATCAAGTGGAGGAAAAATGTCAAATCGAACGGCCAAAATTGCTGTCAGTATCCTGATGTTGATCGGCGTTGCGATCTTGGCGCTTGCTGCAACCGGAAATCTTAACATTGAGCCACAGGATTTGCCGGAACGTACAACTCGTGAATCGGCGGCAACACCAACACCAACGCCTCCGGCGGAATCTTCCACAACGGCGTCCTCGGTTGAGTGGCTACGGCTTTTACCTGATCTTGTCGAACCGCCTTACACCGGAGGTCTCCGCCGTTGGCCGTCCACATCCAGCCTGCCGGCGATTAGATCCACCGATCTGTCTGTTTATGAAGGTCGATCTCTTGCCGACAAGCCTCTGGCAGGAGTGACGGTTATCCTAGATGCCGGTCATGGCGGTCAGGACAGCGGTACGCTTTACCCAACCTCACCATCCAATCCGGTCATCGTGGAAAAAGATATCAATCTGGCGGTTGCGCTGAAGGCCGGAGACCGCCTGCGCGAACTTGGCGCCGATGTCGTGATGACTCGAGAAACCGATGAATGGTTGTCAATTTATAAGCGGATTGCCATTGCCGGCCAATATGCGGTCAATCACTTTATCGATGAGCTGCCATCCTATGGATACAAAAGCGAGGCAATAGAAAATCTCGTGCCTCTGTTAAAGGACATCTTCGACATTAATAGTGATCTTGTGTCCGACGGCGGTCGAGGATTTCTCTACGGTTATGGTTCCCGTCCGGAGGCTCGATTGCTTTTTGACATTCAGGCTCAGTATCCGGAGGTTCTCTTTATATCCCTTCACTGCAATGCTTATGTTGGTGACAGCCGAGTTCGCGGTCTCCAGGTCTATTATCAAACCAATGAAGGCAATTACAAAGCCGCGACCAGAGGAGCCGAAAATCCGGCCGAGACACCCCCGGTTTACACGGGAATGGATGATGCCGGCCGATTGAGGCTTGCCACCGCCCTGCGCGAAAGGATATTGAAACAGCTTCCCGCTCTTAAATTTAACGGTCATTCCGATCTGCTGATTGCCGATTATGCTGTTTTGCGCAACATCAATCTGGTCAGCGTATTGGTGGAAATGGGCTTTGTCACCTCTCCTCATGACCGCGAAATTCTGTTGTCCAATGAAAGTCAGGAAAAGATAGCCGTCGGCATAGCCGAAGCCGTTTACCAGTATTACTGCCGCTGACGCCTGATATAATAATCAGTCCAATTCCAGCGAAATCAGCGGTGTACGGGTGTAGCGGACGATTTCATCTAACCTCGGTTGCATCATGATGTTGGTGAAAGTATAGGCAACACCGGATTTTTGCGCGCGGCCGGTTCGGCCGATCCGGTGTGTATAATGTTCATTTTCCAGCGGGATCTCATAATTGAAAACCGCGTCAACTCCGTCGATGTCCAATCCTCGCGAAGCCACATCGGTCGCGACCAGAATGAGCAGCTTGCCCTTGCGAAAGTTATTCAACACTTTTTCCCGAATATTTTGGCGAATGTCGCCATGAATGCGATCGGCCTTGAGACCGGCCGCTTTCATTTGCTTGCAAACCGATTGCACCATTTGTTTTGTGTTGCAGAAAACGAGGACTTTTTTGTAGCCGTTTTTTTCGATTAACTTGCGGATGACCCGAATTCTTGCGTTGCCGTGGACGTTGATGCTGTATTGCGTAATGTCGGGTTTGTTGAGTTCATCCTCCAAAACCGTGATTTCAACCGGGGCGCGCTGGTAGATCCAGGAAATATCCATGACCGAGCGCGACATGGTGGCTGAGAACATGGCGATTTGAGCGATTTTTGGCATTTGGTCGAGAATACGACGAACATCCCTGACAAAGCCCATATCCAACATGCGATCGGCTTCATCGAGCACGACCGTGTGCACATTGGCAAGGCGAATAGATCGGCGGCGCATGTGGTCGGTCAAACGGCCCGGGGTGGCAACGATGATCTGCGGCTTGGACTTTAATTCCTCCAGCTGGCGATCGATCCGCTGTCCGCCGTAGATTGAGGAAATTCGGATATCCGATCGAAAAATTGCCAGATCCCGCAGGTCTTGGGTGATTTGCAACGCCAGTTCACGGGTCGGACTGAGAATCAAGGCCTGAATCCCTTGGTCGCCCGGTTCGATATGCTCAATAATGGGAATGCCGAAAGCGCAGGTTTTACCGGTTCCGGTCGGTGCTTTGGCAATGATATCGTGCCAGTCGAGCATGGGCGGAATGGTCTGTATTTGGACGGAAGTGGGGGTGGTAAACCCCATCCTGATGACCGCATCCATGGTTTTCGGCTGCAGATTCATCGATGCAAATGTTTTTTCTGTGGTCATTTCATTTCCTTGTGCATCTGAACTATCACACCTCATCTTAGCACAGGACCAATAATCGAACAACAAAGACGAAAAGTGGCAATTCCATGATCATATGATCTATGCTAGAATGGATTGTATTGCAATAATTGGAGTGCAAGATGGGAACTGAACCGCAACAGCCTTTGTGGAGTCGCAATTTTATTTTCATCTGTTTGATCGGATTGCTGGTTTCGGTCGGAATGCAGGTCCTCAATTCAACCATGACTTTGTATGCTGACAGTCTGGGTGCCAGCGCTACTTTCAGTGGTGTGATGGGAACATTGTTTGCTATATTTGCCGGCATCTTTCGAATGATCAGCGGTCGTGTTTCCGATGTGCGCGGCCGACGGCCGACCATGATGATCGGTGCTGTTGTTTTTTCCCTCAGCCTCTTGGCTTTCGGTATGTTTGCCGTTCTGCCTGCCCTGCTCGTTTTCCGTTCAATCCAAGCTGTTGGCTTTTCAGCCATTTCAACCGCATCCGCAACCGCCGCCGCCGATGTCACACCACGCAAACGGCTGGGGGAGGGATTGGGTTTTTTTAGCTTGGGACAATCACTGGCGATGGCGATCGGTCCGGCTTTCGGACTTGCCTTTGCCGGCAGGGGAGAGTTTAAAACCCTTTATCTTATCACGGCCGGATTGGTTGCCTTTTGTTTTTTGATTGCCCTTTCATTGAATTACGAGAAAAAAACAACGCGTGCTCGACCGGACATAGCTGAGCAAAAAGGCAAGCCGGATGGATTTAAACAGCGGGGAATTTGGATTTTTCTGGACAAAAATGCTCTGCCCGCTTCTCTGACTTACATGTTGGTTTGTTTGGCTTCCGGGGGCATAGTCACTTTTTTGCCGTTATACGCCAAGGGAAAAGGGTTTACCCACATATCCATCTTTTTTCTGCTTCAGGCAACGGCGATGTTTCTGACTCGGTTGCTTACCGGCCGCATATTTGATCGGAAAGGACCGATACGCGTTCTTATTCCGGCTTTAATCTGTGCCTCAATTGCTTTTATTATGATTCTGTCGGCTCAAAACGAAGCGGTTTTTCTGATGGCGGGTTTTTTCTACGGTCTGGCATTTGGAACCCTGCAGCCGGTCTATAATGCGCTGGCTATGCAGCGAGCCCCGTTTCACCGTCGCGGAGCGATCAGCGCCACCTTTAATCTTAGCGTCGACCTAGGTATTGGTGCCGGTGCTGCCATATGGGGCATCATCATCGATCGATCGGGATTTTCCCCGATGTTTATCGGATCGGTCGGTCTGATGCTGTTGACCGCGTTGTCCAGTGTTGTTCTTTTTTCCAAGGTAGGCAGAAAGCAGATCTCGTGACCATCTTGAGCGACAGGTTTGAATACGGAGGCAATATATCATGAGTGGAATTTTCGGGGTTGTGGGCAAACAGGACTGTGTTCTCGATGTTTTTTTTGGTACGGATTATCACTCGCACCTTGGTACCAGTCGAGGCGGTCTGACATTTTTAAATGAAAAAGGCTTCAATCGAGCGATCCATAACATTGAGAACTCTCCTTTCCGAACCAAATTTGAGCGGGATATCGGCCAGATGAAAGGACAGATGGGCATCGGCTGCATTTCGGATATGGAGCCGCAACCGCTGATCGTCAAATCCCGACACGGCAGCTATGCGATCTCGACGGCCGGCCGTATCAACAATAGCCGACAGCTGGCCGACGAAATCTTGAGCAGTACCAGCGCACATTTTCTCGAAATGAGTGGCGGGGACGTCAATCCCACGGAGCTGGTCGCCACTTTGATCAATCAATGTGACTCCATTCCCGAAGGCATTCGACTGGTTCAGGAGCGAATCGATGGATCCATGACCCTATTGATTCTGACCCGGGAGGGTCTGTATGCGGCTCGTGACAAACTGGGGCGGACTCCCTTGGCGATTGGACGAAAAGAGGATGCTTTTTGCGCGTCTTTTGAGTCCTTTGCCTATCTCAATTTGGGCTATACGGACTATAAAGAACTGGGACCGGCTGAAATCGTCCATATTACGGCCGATGCTGTCGAAACGGTTTATCCCGCCCAAAAAGATATGAAAATTTGTGCTTTCCTTTGGATTTATTATGGATATCCGGCGTCTTCCTATGAAGGTAGAAACGTCGAGGAAGTTCGTTATCGTTGCGGTGAATTTCTGGCCAATCGTGATCGGGTGAGAGCCGATCTGGTTTCCGGAATCCCGGATTCCGGTGTCGCCCATGCCGTCGGTTATGCCAATCGTTCCGGCATTCCGTTTGCCCGGCCGTTCATTAAGTACACCCCGACCTGGCCACGCTCTTTCATGCCACAGGAACAAAACACGCGTAATCTGGTTGCTCGGATGAAAATTATACCGATTGATAAGCTGATTCGCGACAAAAAACTTCTCCTGATCGACGATTCAATCGTTAGAGGAACCCAATTGAGCGAGACAACGGAGTTTCTCTACCAATGCGGCGCCAAGGAGGTTCATATCCGCCCGGCCTGTCCGCCGATTATTTTTAAATGCCCTTACTTGAATTTTTCCCGCACCGGTTCAGCTCTGGATTTGATCACCCGAAGGATCATTAATGAGCTGGAAGAAATTGAGACCGAAGATCAATTGTATGAGTATGCCGATCCGGAAAACGAAAAATACCGCTGTATGTTGGCCGGGATCCGCAAGAAATTGAATTTCACTTCTTTGAAATATAATCGGCTGGACGACGTAATTGCCGCGATCGGTCTGGATCCGACGAAACTTTGCACATATTGCTGGAACGGCAAGAGCTGAGGTGTCACCTCCGCTTGCGTCGGGAATGTTTCGGTGTTTTTAATGATGAAAAGCGATGCGCCGAGCTGTCTCCGCTTATACCGGTGGTTTCCGGAAGAACGGCTTGATGTTCCATGGGAACCCATTTTTTCATCGGTTTAATAAAAGACGTCAAATAGATAACGCCGAGAAAAATACTCCAGTAAGGAAAACAGAGGACGCCTTTCCAGACCAGTCGGAGTTGTTCTCTGTTCAAGCGACCATCCATCAGCAAAACAAAAAGGGCCGCCAGCATACCCGCAATCTGGTTGATCAGTATTCCGGTGAGAATTCCCGTCAATGATCGTCGACCGCCCAACAGGTCCCACAGCGCCACCACGCTTAAAGCCAGCTGCAGCAGGCCCAAAGTGCAAGTGAAGGGAATAATCAGGGTCACGATAAAAATCGAGGCGTGCCCACCTTTATCCCGACGATATTTTTGCCACAATGCCGGCAGATAGAAGCGCCCGCAGGCGATATGTCCGCTAAACCAGCGGCGCAGCTGTCGCCATAACATCCGGAGTGTCGAAGGCAGTTCCGTGTAGCAATGAGCCTGATCACAGTACTGAACGCTGGAACCGGCCAAGACCGATTGAATGCTGAATTCACAATCTTCGACCAAGGTTCGAATGTCCCATCCGATCAGTCGCAGATGGTCGCAGGCAATGGTGCAGCCGGTTCCCATCATTGTGACCGAAAGACCCTTGTTGGCATGGGGAACATGCCATAACCGACTTTCGAAGGAGTAGATAATGCTCATGGCGGCACTGAAAACACTCTGGCCGGGATTAATGGCGATACGGTTGCCTTGGACGATTTTGGAACCTCGTCTCAGGTAGGATTCCACATAAAGGAAAAAATCCGGATCCAGTCTGGTATCGGCATCCAGAATGGATACTGCATCATAATCGGCATTCAGTAGTCCTTGGTCATAAAATGCCCAGTTTAGAGCGTGAGCTTTGGATTGTCCGCTCAAATCGTGGCGGACCAGAACGGTAAAACCGGCCTCGCGGGCGCGCTCGGCGGTTTGGTCGGTACAGTTGTCGGCAATAACGGTAAAGTCAATCAAGTGGCGCGGATAGTTGACCTGATTGAGATTTTCCCACAAACCGCTTATCAGCGCCTCTTCGTTGCGGCAGGGGATCAGGGTTAGAATTCGCAACCGAGGCTCTCCCTCCGGTAACTTGCGGCGAGGGCGAAAGGGCGCGCTTAAAAAGATCACGATAAAATACAAACCGGTCAATATAGAAGCGATGGGCAGAACCACTTGCGCGAAAATCAAAACGATCAAAGCCAAGCTGGGGTCAAGTGGCAAAAAAAAGGCAGGCATTACGAAATCCTTTCCTGATCGATATCTTTATGCCGGATAGTCGGCGTAGCCTCCAAAACAGGTCGGAGCAATCCGGACTTGTTCTCTTTCAATTATAACCATCTTTCTCAAATAAACAACCTTCACAAAGCCAGGTCGCATTCTGCCGGAGCCTGCTTTAATAATCAACAATCGGTTCGTTGACAAGCAAAATGAGCGAATGCTATTCTAACATCATTGAGTAAACGTTTTCAATTTTGCTGCGAGGAGTATTTTTATGGCACAGCACAAAAAAGTCAAGGTAGCCGTGATCGGTTGCGGAACCATCAGTAAAATCTATATGGAAAACCTGACCACCAAGTTCAGCATCGTGGATCTGGTCGGCTGCTCGGATCTGATATCCGAACGTTCCGCGGCAAGGGCCGAAACCTTTGGCGTTAAACAGATGACCAATGATGAGATTTACGATGATCCCGAGATCGAGGTTGTCATGAATCTGACCTTCCCTGAAGCACATTACGAGGTCAGCAAAGAAGCGTTGATGGCCGGCAAGCATGTTTGCGTAGAAAAAATGATGACCGTAACCATGGCCGAAGCGACCGAGCTTTTCTGTCTTGCCCAAGAGAAAAACCTTCTCTTTGGGGTTGCGCCGGATACATTTCTCGGAGGCGGATGGCAGAGCGCTCGAAAATATGTCGATGACGGTCTGATCGGCCGACCGATCAGCATTGCGGCGGTCTGCACGACCAATTACAGCCCCAATACGCCGCTGTTCGATGTGGACCCGGATTATTTCTTTTTTCCGCTTCATCCCGGTGGCGGCGTTCCTTATGACCTTGGCGGCTACTATCTCCACAATATGATCAATCTCTTGGGTTCCGTCCGCCGTGTTTCCGGCTTTGGCGGGAACATCAACCCCGATCGTATGTACGACAACCCCCATCACCCCAAATACAAGGAACCATTCCGTGTCGAGACCGAAACCACGATTGCCGGGGCCCTTGAATTTGAAAACGGTTGCGTCGGAACCATTCTTTTTTCATCCGACTCCAGCTATTTTGATTCCTTCAGCATCCATGGCTCCGATGGTGTATTGGAGCTGTTTCATCCGAATTTTTACAGCGGCGATCTGATTCTGAAGCGCATCGAATCAGAACNNGCGCCCAAATTCGCGCCACCGAGCCCGCCGATCTCTCAAGGCCCCTTCGTGCGCGGTGTGATGTCCGAGTATAAGCTCCCCATGCTGCACGGCTATCTGGAGAACAACCGGGGCATCGGTTTGGCTGATTTGGCGTATGCGTTACGCAACAATCGCAAGCCGCGCGTGGATGCAGAGCTGGGCTACCATGCTTTTGAAATTATCCATGGAATCAATGAAAGCTGTCGTACAGGCCAAGTTTACGAAATGACCAGCCGCTGCGAACGTCCGCGGATGATTGCGCCGGCGGCGCTTGTGGCAACCGCCCAAGAACATATGTTGGACGATTAAACCGGCGAGGGAATTAACTGTATGACAGAGACGGGAACCGGAAAAAAATTATGGCCGTTATTCTTGATTTTCATGAAAGCCGGAACATTCACCTTTGCCGGCGGTTTGGCCATGCTGCCGCTGATCGAGGAGGACGTTGTCAAGAAGTACAAACTGTTGCCCCGTGAAGATTTTCTGGAATTTGCCACCCTGGCACAGACCTTGCCCGGGGTGATCGCGGTCAATTGCGCCTCCTTTGTCGGTAAAAAAACCGCCGGGTTCATTGGTATGGTGGTTGCGGTGATCGGCGCGACCCTGTCGGCCTTTGTCCTGATGCTTCTGGCAACCATCCTTTTGCAGATCATTCCGATGGAAGGCGCGATTGTCGGTGCCTTCAAGGGAATACGGGCGGCATCGGCCGCGCTGATTCTGTCGGCGGCTTTTACCCTCGGAAAATTCAACATCAAGAGTCCCTTTTCCATTGGCGTGATGTTGGTGGCATTTGTTCTGGTTTTATTTTTCAATGTCAATATCCTGCTGGTGATCGTTGGTGCCGGTCTGCTGGGGTATCTTTGGCATCGATTTGTTGTTAAGCCCGGAGGTAAGACCGAGAAATGACCTTGCTGTTGGAATGCCTCAAGCTCTTTTTTACTTTTTTTAAAATCGGCGTTGTCGGATTTGGCGGCGGCTATGCCATGTTGTCCATGATCATGGTGGAATCCATGAAATATTCGATCACGCTGGATCAACTGGCCGACCTTAATGCTCTGGACATGATTATTCCCGGCCCGATCGCCATCAATGCCGCTACATATGTCGGTTATCTTCATGCCGGCCTGGTTGGTTCGATTGCCGCCACATTAGGCATTATTGCTCCTTCGCTGATCATCGTGTCCTTGGTTTTACATTTTATTGAGCGCTACCGCAACAGCCGTATCATGAATAGTGTTCTTGAGGGAATCAAGCCTGCTGCGGTCGGTCTGATCGCCGCGGCAGCGCTGACCATCGCCTCCGGCATCCTGTTGTTTAGCGGTGTCGGTTGGGCCAATATCTTCGTGGATCCCCTAGGTACGATTTCATTTTTTCTGCTGGCTGTTTTTCTCATCACGGTGGTTGCCAACATTGCCTTTCGTGTCAACCCGATCCTGCTGACCATCCTTGCCGGTGTGGCGGGAGCCCTTTTTTATCGATAGTCGAAAATTCGTGATAAAAAAGCCGGGTGACAGGTTTCTCCCGTCACCCGGTTTGGATCTTTGACTTACTGTGTTGATGCTATCGGCCCAAGCACTTCCTCATCAATTCCTGATGCTTTCGCACATATTCGATTTCATCGCACCAACCGGCGTCATTCATGCGACGATTGCCCTCGAATTCACTGCAGATATACCCTTTGTAACCGCCGTCAACCAGCGCTTGCATGACTTTAGGGTAATCGATATTGTCCACCTGGCCGGTTTCGTCAATGTCATAGAACTTGCCGTGGATGTAGACCAATTTGGATGCATAGTCCCGCAGTACATCATAGGATGCCGGCATGCTGCTCCGGCGACGGGTGTGGAAAGCCAAAAATTGACGATCGACTTCATTGGGTTTCATCTTTTCGATGGTTGGCTCGATATCATCATAAACAAAAGGTCGACCATTGAAATAAGCCTCCCGCTGACTGTCACGGAAGAAGTTAAGGAGTTCGGCGGTTCCGCCCCTACGGGTGTACATACCGATATCGGCACTGCTGACACAATATTCGTAGCTGCTAAAATCGGCCTGCAGGCCAACGAAAGGCAAGCCGAGGCGTTCAGCCGCCTCCAGATAAGGCTCGTGACAGGGATCATCAATTGTGGTCGGAGCATGACATTCCAGTGCCATCATCACGTTGTACTCGGCGCAGACCGGAAGCAGGCGCTCGGCGATTTCGGCATTGACCAGATGATAGTCCCGATTGAAGAAATTAACACTGCCCAGATGCTCTTCATGCAAAAGGCGAATGGCGGATGCTCCAAGTTTAGCTGCGGCTTTGATGTAAAGAACACTGCGCTCAAAGAGCTCATCATCCGTCAGATTACGGTTTTTCCACATCCGGGTGTCGGAAAAATGATCCACACAGACACATTCAAGGTTGTAGCGAATTTTGATTCCATTAAACCAATCAATAAATCGATCCGATATGTAGGGCCATTCGGGAATCATGGACTCGGGGAAAATTTCGAAACCTTCGGCGCCGGATCCCGCCACGGCAGCGATACAGCCCTCAAGGTCATGTTTCTTGAAATAATAATTGTCTTGGTAACTGTAAAGAGAAACCCCCAGTTTGATGTCATGGTCGGTTTTCATGTTGTTTCCTCCTCTCAGGCAAATGTCAGCACCTTTTCGCAGACATCGATCATGGTTGGTGTGTACGAACGGCGAGTCCCCAGTGTCAAACGAACGTGATGACGCCCCTGATCAATGCCACCGTCCTGTCGGACAACAACACGCAGTTTTTCTCCGAACAGCCAGTAAAAATCGGTCGGAAAATCATCCGTGAAGATGTCAGGATAATGATACTCTCGTCCTTGGTGCTGCAAATACATCGTATTGGGGTCAACAGGCTGTCCATCCACCTCCAGACTGATCTGATCCACGCAACAAAGGGGCAGACCTCGATAGTAGTTGATGGTCAGATTGACAGCATAACCGACTTTTTTACCATTTTCCCAGACACTACGACATCCTTCGTCGGTCAAAATATGTTTGTCGTACATACTAGATCACCTCAATTCTTAAATACGGATAACAAATTACGACCTGATACTATTTTAACCGAGATAGATATAAATTGAAAGAAAACAGCTCCCGATCAACGAAACCAGACCTTGGTGCAGAACAGAATAAACAAGGCCAATCCGCCAAACACAACCAACGCGATCAACAGATAAGAAACCAAGATTCCCCCGGCCGCCGCCAGCTTCTCACGACCGGTCAAGGTGATAGGATCCTTTTTATCAATTGATCTCCCGGAGTCAACGGCGACTTTAGGCCTGCGAAAAACAGCGCCCGGCACACCATCGATATCCATACTGGCAATGACGCGCCCGTCATCGATAAATTGTTGCTTATTTTTCTTGTCCGTTTTCATGTGGCTCATTGACCGTTTCGTTTTCGTCCTGCGGATAGAGGTGGCAGGCGACCGAATGTCCGGCCTCGTATTCCTTGAAAACCGGTGCCTTTTCCGCACAGATTTTCATCACGTTCGGACAGCGTGTCCGAAATTTGCAGCCGGAGGGCGGATTGACCGGACTGGGCATTTCTCCCGACAGGATAATCCGGTTCATCTTGACATCGGGGTCTGAGACCGGAACAGCCGACAGGAGTGATCGGGTGTACGGGTGCATGGGATTGGCGAAGACACTCTTTTTATCCCCCATCTCAACGATGTTGCCTAAATACATGACTCCGATGGTGTCGGAAATATGTTCAACAACCGACAGATCGTGGGAAATGAAAAGATAAGTATAACCAAATTGATCTTGCAGATCCATCATCAGGTTGATGATCTGAGCCTGAATCGAAACATCCAGAGCGCTGACCGGCTCATCGCAGATGATGAAGCGAGGGTTGAGGGCAACCGCCCGTGCGATACAGATCCGTTGCCGCTGACCACCGGAAAACTCATGGGGATAGCGATGGAAGTATTGCGGTTGCAGGCCGCAGTCACGCATGACCCTGGCAATATAGGATTTATATTGAGATTTGGGGACGATTTTGTGTTCACGAACCGCTTCGCCAATGATCTCGCCAACCGGCATACGGGGTGACAGGCTGGAGTAAGGATCCTGAAAAATCATC
>LSQX01126614.1_pt1 | contig 14811 bp, 13 predicted proteins | sample 654561 | NCBI WGS metagenome assembly LSQX01 (sample SAMN04489861, study PRJNA283612) | anaerobic digester metagenome | isolation source: 4 biogas reactors fed with cattle manure at either 37C or 55C with and... | place: Denmark: Kongens Lyngby | collected 2014 | reverse complement strand
ATGTACATGCCGGGGCGCTTGCGGACGGCCTCGAGGCCGCGCAGGACGGTGATCTTGCTGGAGTCGTAGCCGGCGTTTCCGGCCTCGGGGGTGTTGCCGCTGTTCTCGGTCATCGGGTGCTTCTGGCGGTTGGGAATCGCCCAGCAACGGCCGGCGCGGCATCGCCGGCGCGAGACACATTACTTATAGGGCTGCAGGCGGCCATTATACCAGTTCACGCTCCGTGGCAAGGGCCTGCCGATGGCGGCCCGACCGTCGTGTCGGGGTGTCCGGCAAGCGCTCCCCGGATCGCGGCGCGGGGAGTAGTGCCCCGGACCACGATGGCGCGCGCGGCGCGGAGGATCATCGCCGGGTGCGACGAAATGGTTCCACGTGAAACCAGTCGCCGGAATTACGTGGCCGCAACCACTCCCCGTTCCACGTGGAACACCCGGAGCTCCGGCACGGCGCCATCGAGGGCGTCCGTCCCGGTGATGAAGACCTGCGCCGGCGTCTCTCCGAGGAACGCCAGGACGCGCGCCCGGTGCGCGGCGTCCAGCTCCGAGGCGAGGTCGTCCAGCGCGATGACCGGCCAGTCGGCGCGTTCGGCGGCGCAATCGGCGGCCTGCGCGAACAGGCAGGACAGCGCCGCGAGCTTCGCTTGGCCGCGGGAGAGGGCCTCGCCCCCTGCCTTGCCCTCAAGCCGAAGACGCCAGTCCGCGCGGTGCGGCCCCACGCTGGTATGGCCCAGCGCCTGGTCCCGTTCTCGCGCAACCGCCAGCGCATCCGCCAGCGACAGGCTGGACCGGCGCCATCCGGCATCGAAATCCAGCGACATCCGCCCCAGCCCCGGGGCCAGCGCCGCGCCGACCATCGAAAGACGCTCCTGGAGCCGGTCCAGGTAGAGCGCGCGGCGCCGCGTCAGCTCCTCTCCGGCAGAGGTCAGCTCGTGGTCCCACGCCGAAATCTGTGCGGCAGGGGCGCCGGACTTGAGCAGCGCGTTGCGCTGGCGCAGTGCCCGCGAATAGCGGCGCCAGACGGGCAGGAAACCCTGTTCCACGTGGAACAGACCCCAGTCCACGAATCGGCGGCGCGGCTCGCCGCCTCCCGAGACGAGCGCATGGCTGCCCGGCTCGAAGGTGACCACCATGAAGGCCGCGCACAGTTCCCCCAGGTGCGAGACCGGCTCGCCGTCCAGTCGGGCCTCCCAGCGGGCGCCCGAGTGCCTGAGACCGGCGCGATGGGGGGCAGCGTCGCCTTCGACCTCCCATTCGGCGAACACCTCCAGCGCCTCCTGCCCGGTCCGGACCAGCCCATCGCGGACCCGGCCGCGGAAGCTGCGGCCGTAGGCCAGCAGGTGCAGCCCTTCCAGGAGGCTGGTCTTGCCCGCGCCGTTGGCGCCGATGAAGACATTGAGCCCGGACGAGGGCCGCAGCTCGACCTCGGCCAGGTTGCGCAGGTTGCGCAGCCGGAGGCGGGTCACTCGCACCGGGAGAACCCCGGAAAAGCAGAACGCCCGGGCGAGGCCGGGCGTTCCTGTTCCACGTGGAACCCGTGAAGGATCACAGGCGCAGCGGCATCACGACGTGGCGCGAGCGCTCGTTGGCCGCCTCGCGCACCAGCGCGGACGAATTGGCATCGCGCAGGGCCAGCACCACGGTCTCGTCGCGCAGCGCGCCGAGCGCGTCGAGCAGGTAGTTGACGTTGAAGCCCACGGCCAGGCCGTCGACCGACGTCTCCGCCTCGACTTCCTCCTGGGCCTCTTCCTGCTCCGGGTTGTGGGCGTTGATCCGCAGCTGGCCCGGCGACACCTCGATCCGGACGCCGCGGTACTTTTCGTTGGAGAGGATCGCCGCCCGCTGCAGCGCGGCGCGGAGCACCTCGCGGTCGATCCGGACCTCGCGGTCGGCGCCGATCGGGATCACCGCCTCGTAGTCGGGGAAGCGGCCGTCGATCAGCTTGCTGGTGAAGGTCACGTCGTCGCGCTTCACCCGGATGTGGTTGCGCCCCATCTCGAGCTCGAGCACCCGGTCGCCGCCCTCCAGCAGGCGCTGCAGCTCGGACACGCCCTTGCGCGGCACGATGATCTGGCGCTTGGCCTGGACCCCTTCGTCCAGCGTGGCTTCGCACAGCGCCAGGCGGTGGCCGTCGGTGGCGACGCAGCGCAGGCGGCGCTCGGCGAGGTCGAACAGGAGCCCGTTCAGGTAATAGCGCACGTCCTGCTGGGCCATGGCGAACGCGGTCCGCTCGATCAGCTCCTTGAGCGCCGACTCGGGCACCTGCACGCGCTCGGTCGCCTCGACCTCGTCGATCGACGGGAAGTCGTTGGCCGGAAGGCTCGACAGGGTGAAGCGGCTGCGGCCGGCCTGGACCGTGATCCGGTCGCCGGACTGGCCGACCGTGACCCGGCTTCCGTCGGGCAGGGCGCGGACGATGTCAAACAGCTTCCGCGCCGGAATCGTGATTTCGCCATCCTGAGCGTCGTCCACGGCGCAGCGCGCGACCATCTCGACCTCGAGGTCGGTGCCCGTGAGCGACAGCTGGCCGTCCTTCACCAGTGCCAGCAGGTTCGCCAGCACCGGCAGGGTCTGCCGGCGTTCGACCACGTTGACGACCTGCGCCAACGGCTTCAGGAAGGCTTCTCGCTGCAGACTGAAACGCATGCCGGTGGTGTCCCCTTGCCCTAGCTCTTGAATGGGATAAATACAGAAAGCGGTGGTGGTGGTGTCCCTGAAAACGGTTGAGAACTACCACAACTTATTGATTTACAACGGTAATTCAGCGGCACAACCCCGTGGACAAGCCCCTGTCCCGTGGGCGGACAAGCTGTGGACAAGTTCGGGGCCCGGGATCCATCCGCAGCTTGTCCACAGCTTGCCCCTCCCTCCGTCCACCGGCGTCCAGGCCGCCGGACGGCCTATTCACTGAGCTTCCGGATGAGCTTGTCCCAGTCCTCGCGGAGCTTGCCGTCGGTCTGCGTGAGGGTGCGGATCTGGCGGCAGGCGTGCAGGACCGTGGTGTGGTCCCGCCCCGCGAAGGCATCCCCGATCTCGGGCAGGCTGTGCTCGGTCAGTTCCTTGGCCAGCGCCATCGCCATCTGGCGCGGGCGGGCCAGCGAACGCGTCCGCTTCTTGCCCAGCAGGTCCTTGATCTGGAGACCGTAGTAGTCTGCCACGGTCCTCTGGATGTTGGCGATGCTGATCGCGGACTGCTGCGCCCGCAGCAGGTCGCGCAGGGTTTCCTGCGCGAACTCGGCGGTGATCGCGCGGCCGGTGAAGTTGGCCTGCGCCGACAGCGTGTTGAGCGCGCCCTCGAGGTCGCGCACGTTCGACGGCATCCGCTTCGCGAGCAGGAAGGCCACGTCCTCGGGCACGTGCGTCCCGCGCTCGCGGGCCTTGGCCAGCACGATCGCCGCACGGGTCTCGAAGTCCGGCGGGTCGATCGCCACCGGAAGGCCCCAGGCCAGGCGCGACTTCAGCCGCGGCTCCAGCCCCTCCACTTCGCGCGGGAAGCGGTCGCAGGTCATGATGATCTGCTGCCGGCCCTCGAACAGCGCATTGAAGGTGTGGAAGAACTCCTCCTGCGTGCGGTCCTTGCCGGCGAAGAACTGGATGTCGTCGATCAGCAGCGCGTCCAGCTGCTGGAACTGGCGCTTGAACTGGTCCGAGGTCCGTTCCTGCAGCGAGCGGAAGAAGGCGCTGTAGAAATCGTTCGAACGCATGTACAGCACCCGCGCCGACGGGTTGTTGCGCCGCATCTCGTTGCCGGCCGCGAACATCAGGTGGGTCTTGCCCAGGCCGGTGCCGCCGTACAGCAGCAGCGGGTTGTGGGCGCGGTCGCCGGGCTTCTGCGCCGCCTGCCAGGCCGCCGCGCGGCCGAGCTGGTTGCTGCGGCCCTCCACGAAGTTGTCGAAGGTGTAGTGGCTGTCCAGGTTGCCGTGGAAGGCCGCGGCGCCGGCGGCCGCGCTGGCGGCCGTGGCCGCCGCCGTTGCCGGCGCGCGCGCGGGTTCCGGCACCGCGCGCGGCAGCGATCCGATTTCCAGCGAAACCTCGCCGCCGCCGCCGAAATGCCCCAGCAGCTCGCGGATCCGCGGCATGTAGCGCTCGTGCACGGCGTCGCGCACGAAGGCATTGGGCGCGTAGAGGACCGTTGCGTCCTCGCGGCGGGCGACCTGCAGCGGCCTCAGCCAGGTATGCACGTCCTCCGCCGGGAGTTCGGCTTCCAGGCGTTCGAGGCAGCGGGGCCAGGCATCCATGAATACGTTCGACATACCGACAGCGGGACCGGCCGCGCGGCGTGGGCGGCCACGTGCGGCGGGCGGTGGAAAGGGGCAGGCCAGCGTACCATCGCGTCCGGGCACGTGCGCGCCGGCGGTCGCCGCCCGGCGGCCCCGCGGGCCTGGATTGACCGGGTCCGGCCGCGCGGACTACAATCTCCGGTTCTTTCCGCCGCGTTCCCGCATCCGAGCTCACGCTATGGCCACCAAGCGCACTTTCCAACCCAGCAACCTCAAGCGCAAGCGCGACCACGGCTTCCGTGCCCGCATGGCGACCGCCGACGGCCGCAAGATCCTTGCCCGCCGCCGCGCCAAGGGCCGCAAGCGCCTCAGCGCCTGATGTCCGCGGGCGGCCCCCCGCGCGGCCGCCCCACCGTGACCCCCGAGTCGATGGACCGCCGCTTGCCCCGCCAAGCGCGCGTTCGCGTGCGCGCCGATTTCGACCGCGTGTTCGGCGAAGGCCGGCGCACCGGCACGCCCCTGCTGGCACTGCACCTGCTCCACGACGGCCGGCCGGCGCGCCTCGGCCTGGCCGTCTCGCGCAAGGTCGACCCGCGCGCGGTCGGACGCAACCGCATCAAGCGCGCGCTCCGCGAGGAATTCCGCGCCATCCGCGCCCTGCTTCCCGACGCCGCCTTCGTGGTCGTCGCGCGCCCGGCGGCCGCCGGCGCGAGCCGGACCGCGCTGCGCGAAGCCTTCCACCAGGCGCTCCGCCGCGCCGGCGCGTTGCCCGCATCCGGCGTGGGCGGCACAATGCCCGCCGCTTCCCCCGTTCCCGCCACGACGCCGCGTCCCGCCGGCGAATGAGTGTTCCTGCCTGATGAACCAGACCCGTACCTTCCTGATCTTCGCCTGGCTGATGGTGGCGACCCTGCTGTGGATGGAATGGGGCAAGGAGCAGAGGGCGCCCGACACCGCCGCCGAAGCCGCGGGCGTGGCCGTGGGCGATCCCGCGGGCGCGATCCCGGGCGCACCCGCGCCCGTCGCCGGCGCCGGCGGCGCCGTGCCGTCGGCCCCGGCCGCGGTGCCCGTGGTGCCGGGGGCCGCTCCGGCCGCGACCGCGCCGGACGCGGGCCTGGTCCGCGTGCGCACCGACGTCCTCGACCTCACCCTGCGCGGCGGCGCCGTGGTCCGCGCCGACCTGCTGCGCTTCCCGGAGACCCGCGACGAGGACAGCGCCCCGGTGCGCCTGTTCGACGACGACCCGGCGGCGCTGTACGCGGCGCAGAGCGGCTGGGTCAGCGCCACCAGCGCCGCGCCCACGCACGAGGCCGGGTTCGTGCCCGAGGGCGGCGGCGACCGCGTGCTGGCCGCGGACGCCGACACCATCGAAGTCCCGTTCACCTGGACCGGGCCGGACGGCGTCAGCATCCGCCGCAGCTACGTCCTCACCCGCGGCAGCTATGCCATCGAGGTCCTCGACACGGTCGTCAACCGCGGCCAGGCGCCCTGGCAGGGCCACGTCTACCGGCAGCTGATCCGCCTGCCGCGCACGATCAAGACCGGATGGACCAATCCCGAGTCCTTCAGCCTCTACGGCGCGGCCTGGTTCAGCCCGGGCCAGTCCTACGAGCGCGTGCGCTACACCGACTTCGCCGACGAAGGCCCGGTCAACGCGCGCCAGACCGGCGGCTGGCTCGCCATGCTCCAGCACCACTTCTTCACCGCCTGGATCCCGGGCGCGAACGACGAGGTCACGGTTTCCCTGCAGACCACCACCGGCGCCACCGGCGCGCCCCAGTACCTGATCCGCGAGGTCGGACCCGGCCTGGCCGTCGCCCCCGGCGCCGAGGCCACCACCAGCGCCCGCCTCTGGGTCGGCCCGAAGCTGGTCGGCCAGATCAAGGCGCAGCAGGTGCCCGGCCTCGACCGCGCGGTCGACTACAGCCGCTTCGCCCTGTTCGCCTTCCTCGGCGAGGGCCTGTTCTGGATCCTCGACAAGCTCCACGGCCTGTTCCAGAACTGGGGCTGGTCGATCATCGGCCTGGTGCTGGTGGTCAAGGCGGTGATGTACCCGCTGTCCAAGGCCCAGTACCAGTCGATGGCGAAGATGCGCCGCTTCCAGCCGCGCATCCAGCAGCTCAAGGAGCGCTACGGCGACGACAAGCAGAAGTTCCAGGTCGCCATGATGGAGCTGTACAAGAAGGAGAAGATCAATCCCGTGGGCGGCTGCCTGCCGGTGCTGCTGCAGATGCCGATCTGGCTCGCGCTGTACTGGGTTCTGCTGGAGTCGGTCGAGCTCCGCCACGCGCCGTGGATCGGCTGGATCCAGGACCTGACCGCGCGCGACCCCTGGCTGATCCTGCCGGTGCTCAACATCATCGTGATGTGGTCGACGCAGAAGCTCACGCCGATGGTCGGCATGGATCCGATGCAGCAGAAGATGATGCAGCTGATGCCGCTCGTGTTCGGCGTCTTCATGATCTTCTTCCCGTCGGGCCTGGTGCTGTACTGGGTCACCAACGGCGCGCTCGGCCTGCTGCAGCAGTGGTGGCTGATCCGCAAGTACGCGGAGCCGGCGCCGGCCAGGGCCACCGCCTCCGGCGACTGACCGGGCGCGGGGCGGCCATGGCCACCGGCACCATCGTCGCGGTGGCGACGCCCCCGGGCAGCGGCGGCGTCGGCATCGTCCGCCTTTCCGGTCCCGGCGCCCGCGCCATCGCGCGCGAGGTCTGCGGGCGGTCGCTGCGCCCGCGCCATGCCCACCACGTGCGCTTCCGCGATGCCGCCGGCGACGCGATCGACGACGGCATCGCCCTGCTGTTCGCCGCGCCGGCCAGCTACACCGGCGAGGACGTCGTGGAACTGCAGGGACACGGCAGCCCGGTGCTGCTGCAGGCCCTGGTCGCGCGCTGCTGCGGGCTCGGCGCGCGGATGGCGCGGCCGGGCGAGTTCACCGAACGCGCCTTCCTCAACGGCCGCCTCGACCTCGCGCAGGCGGAAGCGGTCGCCGACCTGATCGCCGCCGCCGACCTCACCGCGGCCCGCGCCGCCCGGCGCTCGCTGGACGGCCGCTTCTCACGTCGCGTCGAGGACCTGGCCGAGGCCCTGGTCGCGATCCGCGTGCACGCCGAGGCCGCGATCGATTTCGCCGACGAGCCCCTGGAGACGCTGGGCGGCGCGGAGCTTTCCGCGCGCCTTGGCGCCGCGCGCGCCGGACTTGCCGCCCTGCTGGCCGAGGCCGATCGCGGCCGGCGCCTGCGCGACGGCCTGCACGCGGTGATCGTCGGCCCGCCGAACGCCGGCAAGAGTTCCCTGCTCAACGCGCTGGCGGGAAGCGAGCGGGCGATCGTCACCGACGTCGCCGGCACCACGCGCGACCTGCTGCGGGAGACGGTCCACGTCGACGGCGCCGCGCTGACGCTGGTCGACACCGCGGGCCTGCGCGCCGGCGGCGATGCGATCGAGCGCGAGGGCATGCGCCGGGCGCGCGCCGAGCTGGAGCGCGCCGGCCTCGCGATCGCGGTGCTCGACGCGCGCGACCCGGGGGCGGGCCGCGCCGCGCTCGCCGCCGACCTCGAAGGCGCGCCGCAGGTGCTCTGGCTGCACAACAAGGCCGACCTGCTGCCGGCCGGCGCGCCTCCGCCCCCCGAGGGCGAGCTGCGGCTGTCGGCGCGCACGGGGCAGGGCATGGAGGCGCTGCACGCGCGCCTGCACGCGCTCGTGGTCGGCGACGGGGGGGCGCCGACCGAGGGCGAATTCACCGCGCGCGCGCGCCACGTCGATGCGCTGCGTCGCGCGGCGCTGGACCTCGAGGCCGCGGCCGCGGCGCTCGAGGGCGAGACGCTCGAGCTCGCCGCGGAATCACTTCGTGACGCGCATCACGCTTTGGGGGAAATCACCGGCCGCATGGGCGCCGACGACCTGCTGGGGCAGATCTTTTCGCGCTTCTGCATCGGAAAATAGCGCGGGTTCCGCGCCGTGCGGTGTTGACAAACCGCCGCGCGTGTCGCGTCCTAGGCACTCGTGCGCATCCGCACACCAGGGGGAGTACCAATCGATGTCCTTGAACAAGCATGCCTCCGCGCGCCCGGTCCTGCCTCGGCTGGCCCTGGCGGCGGCACTGATCCTCGCCATTGCCGCATGCGGCAAGGATGAGCAGGCGCCCGGCGCCGGGGCCGGCGCCGGACCCGACGCCGCCCAGGCCGCGGACGCGGCGCCGGACGCCGCCGGCCAGGTGGCGGCGCAGGCCGACGCGCTGGCGGCGCTCGATGCCGACGAGCTGCGCGAGCGCGGCCGGGCCGCCTACGCCGAGAGCCGCCTGTACGCACCGGCCGGCGACAACGCCCTCGAGTACTACCTCGCCCTGCGCGGGAAGTCGCCCGGCGACGCCGCGGTCGCCAGCGCGCTGACCGACCTGATGCCGATGCTGGTGATCGCCACCGAGCAGGCGCGCGACCGCGAGGACTTCGACGAGGCCGGACGCCTGGCCGCCCTGGTCGCGCGCGCCGATGCCAACCACCCGGCGCTGTCGCGGCTGCAGGCCACCATCGCCAGCGCGCAGGAGGCCGCGCAGCGCCGCATCGCCCAGCAGGCGCTCAACGCCGAGCAGGAGGCCGAGCGCCAGCGCCTGCTCGCGGTGGAACGCGAGCGCGCCCAGGCGGAGGAGCAGCGCCTCGCCGCCCAGCGGCTCGCCGAGCAGCAGCAGGCGGCCGAGCGCGAAGCCGCCGACCGCGCCGAGGCCGACCGCCTTGCCGCCGAGCGTCGCGCCGCGGAGCAGCGCGCCGAGGAGCAGCGGCGCGCCCAGCAGGCCGCGGCACCGGCCCAGGCACCGGCGGCCGCGCCGACGCTGCGGCCGCTGAGCACGCCCGCGCCGACCTATCCGGTGGACGCGCTGCGCGCCTCGCAGTCGGGCGAGGTCCAGGTCGAGTTCACCGTCGCGCCCGACGGCAGCGTCAGCGACGCCAGGGTGGTGCGCGCCGATCCGCCGCGCGTGTTCGACCGCGCCGCGGTCGCGGCCGTCCGCCGCTGGCGCTTCGAGCCGGTGCCCGAGCCGGTCACCACCCGGCGCACGATCGCGTTCAGTCCCGGCGGCTGAGTCGCGCACGCGCGCCGCGTGCGTCCCGAACGCAAGGCCCGGCCATCCGGCCGGGCCTTTGCTTTGTCCCTTTGCCGGCCGGTCAGGCCGAGATGGCGAGCTTCTCGCTGTGGTACAGGCGCGCCGCGAGCAGCCAGAGCACGAGCGCCAGCCCGAAGCCGGAACCGAAGTACACCAGCCATTCCATCGGCTCGATCCACTCCGAGCGCACCAGCTTCAGCACCATCTGGTTCTGCGCCAGGAACGGCACCGCGAACTGCCACAGCTGCTCCTTCACCGGGCTCACCATCAGCACGACGGTCGGCAGGATCGGCAGCAGGATGAGCACGCTCATGTAGCTCTGCGCTTCCTTGACCGACTTCACGCTGGCCGAGATCAGGGTCAGCAGCGTGCAGCCGACCAGCACGATCGGCGCCAGGACCAGCAGCAGCATCGCCAGCAGCCGCGGCGTCATCGACACCATCTGCATCGCGCGCGGCCCCAGTGCCAGGGTGGCGGCGACCGCGCCCAGCATCAGCACCAGGCCGAGCAGGCCTAGCACCGTCGCTGCCAGGATCTTGCCGCTCATCAGCGCGCTGCGCGAGCCTGGCGTGGCCAGCAGCGGCTCCAGCGACTGCCGTTCGCGCTCGCCCGCGGTGACGTCGATCACCATGTAGGCGCCGCCGATGAAGCCGGTGAAGATCAGGATGTAGGGCAGGAACATCAGGATCATCCCGCGCTTCGACTCCGGGGTGGCCACGTCGCGGCGGGCCGCGAGCACCGGCAGGGCGGCCTCGGGGCTGATGCCGCGGCTGACCAGCCGCAGCGCGCCGACCTGCTGCCCGTACTGGCCGATCGCCTCGCGCACGCGCGCCACCGGGATCTGCGAATCCTGCCGCGAGGAGTCGTACAGGATCTCGACCGTCGCCATGCGGCTCTGCCGCCACCGCTCCGGGAAATCGGCCGGGATGCGGAGCACCACGTCGTGCTCCTGTTCGCGCAGCGCGCGCTCCGGATCGGCCGGTGGATCGATCGCGCGGATGTCGCGTCCGCCGAGGTGGCGCACCAGGCTCGGCGCGTGCCCGGCCCCGATCACCGGCAGGTCGAGGACGGATTCCAGCTGGGTGCGCGCGCGCTTCTCGGCCATCGCCCCCATGCCGAGGATCAGCACGGGGAACAGCAGCGGGCCCATGAGCAGGCCGAGCACCACCGTGCGGCGGTCGCGGAACAGGTCGACCAGTTCCTTCCAGGCGACGGTCAGCAGGGTCTTCAGGAACAGCTTCATGCCGACAGTCCCTCCTCGGTGCCGATCAGCGCCACGAAGGCGTCCTCCAGGTTGTCCGTGCGCGCCTGCGCACGCAGTTCGTCCGGGGTCCCGGTGGCGCGCACCTCGCCCTGGGCGATGATCACGATCCGGTCGCAGAGCGCGGCCACCTCCTGCATGATGTGGCTGCTGAAGATCACGCAGCGGCCCTGCGCCCGCAGCTCCTGCAGGAAGGCGCGCAGGCCGCGGGTGGTCATCACGTCCAGGCCGTTGGTGGGTTCGTCCAGGATCACGTTGCGCGGCGAGTGCACCAGCGCGCGCGCGATCGCGGTCTTGGTCCGCTGGCCCTGCGAGAAGCCCTCGGTGCGGCGGTCGAGGAAATCCTCCATCTCGAGCCTGCGCGCCAGCCCGGCGATGCGCTCGGCGATGGTCGCCTCGTCGAGCCCGTGCAGGCGGCCGAAGTAGGCGATGTTCTCGCGCGCGGTCAGCCGCTTGTACACGCCGCGGGCGTCCGGCAGCACGCCCAGCGTGCGGCGCACGGCGGTGGCTTCGCGCCCGGCGTCGAGGCCGTCGACGCGGACGCTCCCGCGGTCGGGCGACATCAGCGTGTACAGCATGCGCAGCGTGGTGGTCTTGCCGGCGCCGTTGGGGCCGAGCAGCCCCGTGATCTCGCCGTCGCGGGCCTCGAAGCTGACGCCGCGCACCGCGTGCACCGGCCCGGCCTTGGCCTTGAAGCTCTTGTGCAGGTCGTGGACCTCGATCATGTCAGGGCTCCCAGCCGTAGTAGCCGGCGAACGGCGCCGCCGGGACCAGGCGCTCGAGGCAGCTGGCGTCGATGTCCCGCGCGTCGGCGCGCTCGATGAACTGCGCGAACAGCTTGGGCATGCAGCCCGCGGCGATGACGTTGTGTCCCTGCCCGGGCGCGACCAGGTGGCGCCCCCGCGGCAGGTGCGAGACGACCTCGTCGCCGTAGCGCGGCGGCGTGACCGGGTCGAACTCGCCGCTGATCGCGAGCACCGGCAGGTCGCCGGTGAGCGGGTCGCGGAAGCCCTCCACGCGCGGCGCGGTGGGCCAGGCCTCGCACTGGGCGATGAACAGCTCGACGATCTGGTTGCCGATCACGCTGTCTTCGTCCTCCGGCGTGGCGGCCATCTCCGCGGCGTCCTCGGTGCAGCCCACCGACAGCTGCATGCCGTGCGCGATGGCCTCGCCGAGCGAGCCGGAGAGCATCCGCGACTGCGCCAGCAGCGGTGCATAGCGGCCCTCGCTGGCGTCGTGCAGGAGCAGCGGCAGGGTCGCGGCGGCCGCGGGCTGGTAGGAATACATGCGCAGCAGCCCGGCGAGGTGCTGGAAGCCAGGGCTCTCCTCCATCCACTCGCCGCTGACCGGATCGCGGAAGGTCACCGGCGGGATGCCGCCGGCCTCGAGCGCGGCGCGGACGGCGGGCAGCTGCAGCGACGGGTCGCCCAGGTTGCCGACGCAGGCCGGCTCCGCGCGGCAGCGGGCGAACTGTTCCTCCAGCGCCGCCTCCAGGTTCCGCGCATGCTCCTGGCCCAGCACCATCGACATCGGCGCGACGCCGTCGAGCAGCACCGTCCGCGTCGACGCGGGATAGGTCTTGGCGTACTGCTGCGCCACGCGGGTCCCGTACGAAATGCCCATCAGGTTGAGCTGCGGGGCCTCCAGCGCGATGCGCACCAGCTCCAGGTCGCGCACGTGGTCCATCGTCGCATAGCGCCGCAGGTCGCTGTCCGCGGACAGCGCGTCGCGGCAGCGCTCGGCGAAGGCCCGCATGGCCCCGGGCGAAGCGTCGTCCTCGGGGCCGAAGGCGGGCTCGCCGTCCGCGTTCCTGCAGTGCAGCGGGTGCGAGCCGCCGGTCCCGCGCGCGTCGACCAGCAGCACGTGGCGGTTGCGCCGGACGTCCTTGAAGGCGGGGTCCAGCTGCGCGTAGGTCTCCAGCGCCGACTGGCCCGGTCCGCCCGCGATCATGATCACCGGGTCGGGTTCGGCCTGGCCCGTGGCCGGGACGAGCGCGACCGCCAGCTCGATCCGCCGGCCGCCGGGCGCGTCGTGGTCCTCGGGGACCGGGACCGTGGCGCACTGCGCCTCGACCGCAGCCGCGCCGACCGCGCTGAGCGAGCAGGATTCGAAGTCGATGGTACCCATGCGCAGGTGGCCGTCGTCCGCGGCTGCTTCGCTGCCGGCGGGATTGCAGGCTGCAAGCGCCAGCGCCAGTGCCGCGCCAAGCAGGCCGGCGAACGTGGCAGGAGGTTGTCTCATTCGTTGTCCCCGTGCTGGAAGAAGGTCGGAACCCGGCCGGCGGGAAGGCGCCGGGGAGGTGCTACTTGCTGCTCACGTACTTCTCGCGCCGGATGCGCGGCACCGGCAGGCCATGTCCCTTCAGCGCCTCGAAGCAGGCGTCGACCATGTCCGGGTTGCCGCAGAGGTAGGCGATGTCGCCGGACGGCGAGGGCGCCAGCTCGTCCAGGAACTGCTGGACGTAGCCGTGGCGCACGTCGGGATGGTCCTGCGCCGACCCGGGCTCCGGCAGCACGCGCGAGAAGCAGGGCATGAACCGGAAGCCGGGGTGCGCCTCGGCGAAGGCGCGGAACTCGTCGCCGTACAGGAGCTCCTCGGGCGAGCGGGCGCCGAACAGGAGCACCGCCTCCACGCCGCGCGCGGCCATGGCGCGCTCCAGCAGCGGCAGCATCGCGCGGTACGGGGTCACCCCGGTGCCGGTGCCGACCAGCAGGTAGCGGCGGTTGTCGTCCCCCGGCTGCAGGCAGAAGCGGCCGAAGGGGCCGCTGGCCTGGACCGTGCCGCCGATGGGCAGGTTCTCGAACAGCGCGGTGGCCGCGCCGCCGGGCACGTAGCTGACCGCGATCTCCACCGCCTCGCCCGGGCCCATCGCGTGGTCGTGGATGGTCGCCAGCGAGTAGCTGCGCCGCGTCGGCGTGCCGTCGGCGTAGGTGAAGTGCACCTGCAGGAACTGGCCCGGGATGAAGTCCAGGGGCAGCCCGTCGGCGCGCGTGAACACGAGGTGGGCGACGGTAGGCGCCAGCATCCGGCGCGAAACCAGCTTGAGTGGGAACAGGGCGGGCACCTTGGAACGGACCATTGCCGGGCCGCGGCCCGCAGGGCTCCTATAATACCGCTCCCCGCCGCGACCTCGCGCGGCAATGGAGCCCCGATGAACCAGGCCGCCACGCCCGCCGCGCTGTCGGTACGGGACCTTCGCAAGACCTACGACAACGGCGTCGAGGCGCTCAAGGGCGTCTCGCTCGACGTCGTCCCCGGCGACTTCTACGCCCTGCTCGGCCCCAACGGCGCCGGCAAGTCCACCCTGATCGGCATCGTCTCCTCCCTGGTCAACAAGACCTCGGGCGACGTGCGCGTGTTCGGCGTCGACCTGGCCGCCGAGCGCGACCGTGCGATGCGCCTGCTCGGCCTGGTGCCGCAGGAAATCAACTTCAACATGTTCGAGAAGCCGCTCGACATCCTGGTCAACTACGCCGGCTTCTACGGCATCCCGCGCGCCGAGGCGGTCGCCCGCGCCGAGGAGGAGCTGCGCGCGGCGCAGCTGTGGGACAAGGCCGGGAAGATGAGCCGCACGCTCTCGGGCGGCATGAAGCGCCGGCTGATGATTGCCCGGGCCATGATGACCCGGCCCCGGCTGCTGATCCTGGACGAGCCCACCGCGGGCGTGGACATCGAGATCCGCCGCGGCATGTGGCGCACCCTGCGCGAGATCAANNCGGCACCACCATCATCCTCACCACGCACTACCTCGAGGAGGCGGAGAACCTGTGCCGCAACCTCGCGATCATCGACCACGGCCGCATCGTCGAATCCGGGCCGATGCGCTCGTTGCTCGCGAAGCTCGACGTCGAGGGCTTCCTGTTCGACGTCGAGGACGACCTGCCGGCCCGGCTTCCGGAGATCCCGGGCGCCGAGGTGCGGGCGGTGGACGCGCACACGCTCGACGTCGACATGCCGCGCGCGATGGACCTCAACCGCGTGTTCGCGGCGCTCGACGCCGCCGGCATCCGGGTGCGCTCGATGCGCAACAAGTCCAACCGCCTGGAAGAGCTCTTCGTGCGCATGACCGGCGCGCCGGGCGCCACGGGCCCGGCGGCGGGGGAGGCGGCATGAGCGCTCCGGTTCCAGCGGCCGCGGCGCCGTCCGTGCTGCGCGCCAACATGGTCGCCCTGGGCACCGTCGCCCGCCGCGAAGTGATGCGCATCCTGCGCATCTGGAGCCAGACCCTGGTGCCGC
>LSQX01277069.1_pt1 | contig 14812 bp, 17 predicted proteins | sample 654561 | NCBI WGS metagenome assembly LSQX01 (sample SAMN04489861, study PRJNA283612) | anaerobic digester metagenome | isolation source: 4 biogas reactors fed with cattle manure at either 37C or 55C with and... | place: Denmark: Kongens Lyngby | collected 2014 | reverse complement strand
GCGCCCTGTCCACCCAGTACAACGATACGCCGGAAAAAGCCTCCCGCGCCTACGACGCCAAGCGCGACGGTTTCGTCATTGCTGGTGGTGGCGGCATGGTGGTAGTCGAGGAGCTGGAACACGCCAAAGCCCGTGGCGCCAAGATCTACGCTGAAGTGGTCGGCTACGGTGCTACTTCCGACGGCTACGACATGGTCGCCCCGAGCGGCGAAGGCGCAGTGCGCTGCATGCAGCAGGCCATGGCTACCGTTGAAGGCACCATCGACTACCTGAACACCCACGGCACCTCCACCCCGGTGGGCGACGTGGCCGAACTCAAGGCCATCCGTGAAGTGTTCGGCGACAAGGCACCGAAGATCAGCTCGACCAAGAGCCTGTCCGGCCACTCGCTGGGCGCCGCCGGTGTGCAGGAAGCCATCTACTGTCTGCTGATGATGCGCGACAACTTCCTCGCCGCCTCGGCCAACATCGAGGAACTGGACGAGAACGCAGCCGGTCTGCCGATCCTGCGTGAGCGTCTGGATCAGGCAGTTGATCTGATCATGTCCAACAGCTTCGGCTTCGGTGGCACCAACGCCACTCTGGTGCTCAAGCGCTGGACTGGGGCCTGATAGCCCCTCCCCCTCTCCCGCCAGGAGAGGGGGAGCTGGCCCAGCCTCACCTCACCCCAAACTCCCACTCCCCACCCGCCGCGCCATAAACGCCATCCCCGCTGCCCCCATCCCACACAGGGCAATCATCAAGGCCATCGGCAATGCAGTCCCATCATGCAGGGCACCCACCAACGCCGAGACCACCCCGGCAATGGCAAACTGCAACGTTCCCATCAGCGCCGAAGCCACTCCAGCCTGATGCCCCTGCCCGGCCAGTGCGCAGGCCGAGGAGTTGGGCACTACCAGTGCCAGTGCAGCCATGCACAGGAACAGCGGCACCATCAGCGGCCACAGGGACTCGAATTGCAGCAGGGCAATCAGCGGCAGCAGCAAAGTACCGCCCATGAACACCAGCGTGGTGCTGCGCAGCAACTGCAGCGGTGTACGGCGGCGCAACAGACGGCCGTTGAACTGCGCGGCGAGAATGAAGCCCGCCGAGTTCAGCCCGAACAGCCAGCCGTAATGCTCCGCAGGCACGCCATACAATTGAATGAAGACAAAGGGCGAGCCGGCGATGTAGGCAAACATCCCGGCCATGGCCAGGCCGCCGGTCAGGGCATGGAACATGAACTCGGGCTCGCGCAGCAGCCTGCCGTAGCGTCCCAGGGCGCTGGACAGCTGACTGCGTGGGCCGCCCGCCGGCAGGGTTTCCGGCAGACGCAACCATACCAGCAGCAGAAAGGCTGCCGAAAACAGCGTTAGAAAACCGAAGATGCTCTGCCAGCCGCCCAGCAGCATCAGCCAGCCACCGACCAGCGGTGCCAGAATCGGCGCCACGCCCATGACCAGCATCAGCTTGGAAAACACCCGGGCCGACTCGATCGGGCTGCACAGATCCCTTACCACCGCCCGGTTCACCACCATCCCGGCACAACCACCCAGGGCCTGGGCAAAGCGTGCCGCCAGCAGCCACTCGAGGGTCGGTGCCAGGGCGCAGGCCAATGACGCCAGGGTAAACAGGCCGATACCGAACAGCAGCGGCTTACGTCGGCCGAATCTGTCAGCCACCGGGCCATAGAACACCTGCCCGATCGCCAGTCCGAGGAAGTACACCGACAGGCTCAACTGCACATGCTCGGTATCGGTGGCAAAACTGGCGGCCATGGCCGGGAACGCAGGGAGATAGAGATCAACAGCCAGGGGGCCAAAGGCACTCAACCCACCGAGGATGAGCAGTAAGCGAAGGGGCATGGAGTATCCAGAACAGCAGAACGGAAAAAGCGAACGCCAGCGCGTTCAGCGGAATCGGCATGATGCCAGATTCCGCCGCCGCTGAAAAATGCTGAAACGATTCAGCCCGTCACTGGGCAGGCCGTCACTCCTCGTGCAGCCGGGTGTTGAGCTCATCCACCACGGGAGCCCACTCGGCATCCTGGTAGAACTGCTCCTTGAGAAAGTCGGACTGGGACTCTGTCCAGAACGGTGCATCAACCAACTTCACGTTCTGCGCCAGCGAATGGGTGGCAAAAAAGCGCTCGATTTCCTCGTGGGAGGATGGCAATCCCAGTTGCTCGAACAGGGCGGGCAGATCCTGATTGGGTAGTTCCACGGGGCACCTCCTGGGGTCAGTGTCATGCCATAGGCGTCTGATAATGAGACCGCCAACCGCAGCACTATGTTCAACCGGTAACCGATACGGGGATGACCGGCAGCGCCGGGCGGTGCACAATACAGGTTCCATTTACCGGGGAGCCGAGCATGGCAGAGCAACCACACCTTGATGATGAAACCCTGGCCTTTGCCGAACGGGTCTTCGATCTGGCCCGCCACGGCAATGCCGATGAACTGGCCCCATTGCTGCAGGCCGGCCTGCCCGCCAACCTGCGCAACAGCAACGGCGACAGCCTGTTGATGCTGGCCGCCTACAACGGCCATCTGGAGGCCGCCCGTCTGATCCTGCAGCACGGCGGCGACCCGGAACTGGCCAACCAGCGCTGTCAGACACCGCTGGCCGGGGTGATCTTCAAGGGTGATACGGCCATGATCGACCTGCTGCTGGAGCAAGGTGCCGACGTCAACGGTTGCCCGGAAGGCGGCAAGCCACCGCTGATGTACGCCGCCATGTTCGACCGCAGCGACATTCTCCAGCGCCTGCTGCAGGCCGGTGCTGACCCGACGGCTACCGATGGCGAAGGCAATACCGCGCTGAAGCTGGCGATGGCCATGGGTGCCACTGATGCCGTAGCGCTGCTCAAGGGCCAGCTCAAGCACTGAGCCGGCACCGGTGGATGCAGTCAGAGGAGGTGCTGAATGGGCAACTGCTGTGATACCGAACACTCCACCGCTGATCTCAACACAGCGGCTGCACCGCCTCATTCGCCTGATCCGCAGGCCAGCCTCAGCAGCCGCTTCCGCATCGACCAGATGGACTGCCCGACCGAGCAGCGTCTGATTACCGATAAGCTCAGCGGAATGCCCGGCATAGGTGCACTGGGTTTCAACCTGTTGGAGCGCACTCTGACGCTGGAGCATACTGCCAACGCGTTACCCGCCGCCTTGCAGGCGATCCGCAGTCTGGGTTTCACCCCGGTGCCCGTCACTGCCGGGGCGGATGAGTCACCCGCAGCCACCTCACCCGGCGACCGCTGGCGCCTGGTCGGCGCTGGCAGCCTGGCGCTGTTCGCCGAGGTGCTGCATTTTGCCTCCGGTCCCGACTGGCTGATTGCGGCAATGGCCATCATCGCCGTTGCGCTGTGCGGGCTGGGCACCTATACCCGCGGCTGGATCGCCTTGAAGAATCGCGACCTGAACATCAACGCGCTGATGAGCATTGCCGTGACCGGTGCCCTGCTGATCGGCCAGTGGCCGGAGGCGGCCATGGTGATGGTGCTGTTCACTCTGGCCGAACGTATCGAAGCCCGCTCCCTCGACCGGGCACGCAATGCCATTCGCAGCCTGCTCGACCTCACGCCGCCCAGTGCTACCGTGTTGCAGCCGGACGGCAGTTGGCAGAGCCTACCCCTTACCCAGGTCAGGGTAAGCGACCGGGTACGGGTGCGCCCCGGGGAGCGCATCGGTCTTGACGGACAGGTAGTGGCAGGCCGCTCCAGCGTGGACCAGTCGCCGATCACCGGGGAAAGCCTGCCGGTGGAAAAAGCCATCAACGACAACCTGTTCGCCGGCACCATCAACCAGAGCGGCGAGCTGGAATACATCGCCACTGCGCCCGCTGCCGACTCCACCCTGGCCCGCATCATTCATGCAGTAGAGCAGGCGCAGAGTACCCGGGCTCCGACCCAACGCTTTGTTGATCAGTTTTCCCGCATCTATACTCCGCTGGTCTTCCTGCTGGCGCTGGGCGTGGCTCTGGTGCCGCCGCTGCTGCTCGGCGGCGTCTGGCTGGACTGGGTGTACCGGGCGCTGGTGCTGCTGGTGGTCGCCTGTCCCTGCGCTCTGGTGATCTCCACCCCGGTCAGCATTGTCAGCGGCCTGGCCGCCGCGGCGCGCCGGGGCATCCTGATCAAGGGCGGCCAGTTTCTCGAGCAGGGCCACCGTCTGACCCTGCTGGCGCTGGACAAGACCGGCACCCTGACCCACGGCAAACCGGTGCAGACCGATTACCTGCCGCTGGTCAAAGACCCTGGGGTGCACGCCCTGGCCGCCAGTCTGGCCCAGCGCTCCGACCACCCGGTCTCCCGGGCCATTGCCGACCGAGCCACGGAGGAAGCCGTGACGCTGCGCGAAGTGGAGCATTTCACCGCCCTGCCCGGTCTCGGCAGCCGCGGCGAGATCGACGGAGTAACCTACCATCTGGGCAATCATCGTCTGCTGGAGCAATTGCAGCTGTGTTCACCGGCTATCGAAGCGCAGCTTGAAAGCCTTGAACGCCAGGGCAAGACCGTCATCATTCTCAGTGACCAGCAGCGCCCGCTGGCCCTGTTTGCCGTGGCCGACACGGTCAAGCCGAGCAGCATCCAGGCCATTGCCGAACTGCATGAACTGGGCATCCGCACCCTCATGCTCAGCGGCGACAATCAACATACCGCCGACAGCATCGCCCGGCAGGTAGGCATCGACGAGGCTCGGGGCGAACTGCTGCCGGAGGACAAGTTCGAGCACATCAGCCAACTGACAGCTCAGAGCGCACACATCGGCATGGTCGGCGACGGCATCAACGACGCCCCCGCCCTGGCCCGCGCCGATATCGGCTTCGCCATGGGCGCCATGGGCACGGATACCGCTATCGAAGCGGCGGACGTGGCAATCATGGATGACAACCTGCTGCGCCTGCCGGAGTTCATCCGCCTGTCACGCCGCACCCACCGCATCCTGGTGCAGAACATCACTCTGGCGGTGGTGATCAAGGCAGTCTTCCTGGCCTTCACCCTGACCGGCCACGCCACCATGTGGATGGCCGTGTTTGCCGACATGGGCGTGAGCCTGCTGGTGATCTTCAACGGCCTGCGGTTGCTGCGCAGATAAGACTGGCGGCTGGATGGAACTTTTCGCCAGGCTGTTACGTTGGACAATGGACAGCAGGGTGAAAACTCAGAGGATGGCATGCAGGACAATGAGGGAGATCTGATCCGCCGGGCGCAAGCGGGTGACCGCCAGGCGTTCGGTGCGCTGGTGCAACAGCATCAGCGTCAGGTGTTTTCCTTTGTCCGTCGAATGTGCGGCAACAATGATCAGGCGCTGGACATCACCCAGGACACCTTCATCAAGGCCTGGCATGCGCTGCCGGACTGGCAGCCCGAAGCCCGGTTGCAGACCTGGCTGCTGCGTATTGCCCGCAATACCACCATTGACGCGCTGCGGCGCAGGCAACATATGGCCGAGCCATTACCCGAGGACCATCTGCTTATCGCGTCGGGGCCAACACCCCTGCGCCAGCTGGAAAACAGCCGCTGCCTGACTCAGCTGGAAAGGCTTATTGCCCAGTTACCAACCGGGCAGCGTGAGGTTCTGCTGCTGCGCGAACTGGATGGCCTGGCCTACCGGGATATTGCCACCAGCCTGAATATCAGCGAGGGCACGGTAAAATCCCGCCTGGCCCGCGCTCGTGAGGCTTTATTGGAGGCCCGAGCGGCCATGACAGGAGACTCAGATGACTGAACATCCAGACATACAGCAACTGTCCGCCCATCTGGACACGGAACTGGACACCAGCAGTACGGCTGCGGTCAGCCAGCATCTGCTGAGCTGTCCTCAGTGCCAGCGCCGCTACCGACAGCTACAGAGGCTGAGCCGGGATCTGCAGCAATTGCCCAGCCTCCAGCCGGAGCTTGATATCGATGCCCTGCTCGACCGGTTACCGGCACCCCAACCACAGCAACCAGCCACACCGCGCTGGCGCCGACTGGCCCCCGGCCTGAGCGCAGCGGCAGCCTTGATACTCGGTCTGTGGATCGGTGGCAGTCTGTATTCACCCATCAGCACACCGCCTGCACCCGGCTTGTCGGCGCTGGCCATTCTCGGCAGCGCACCGCCGGGGGCGCTGTGCCGTCAGCCTGAACTCTGCTATCTGCATGGGAGCCTGCAATGAACACATCCACCCTGCGTCTGCTGCTCGGCGTATCCGTGCTGTTCAACCTCGGCGTACTGGCAGCGCTGGGCTGGCAGCAACTCAGCCCGGGGTTGCTCAATGACGCACCGGAACCGTTGCTGGTAAGGGAGCTGCAGCTGAACGACCAGCAGCGTCAGCGCTGGCAGCAGATCGAGGCACCTTTTCTGCTGGAGCTGCAGCAATCCAGCCAGACCATCCAGCAGCAGCATGACCGCCTGATCAACAGCATATTCGCCTCACCGCTGGATACGCAGCGCATCCACCATGAGCAGCAGGCGCTGGCAGCACAACAGCAGCAGCAGCAGCAACTGGTGCTGGAGCAGTTGCTGCGGGAGCGGGAGATTCTCGATGAACAGCAGCGCCAACGGCTGGTCCAGCTATTGACCCGGCAGGCCCCGACGCTGGAGGTGGAAAGACTGCACAATCAATGAATCCGGCGAGCGATGGAACAAAACCAAAGGCAGTTGCGTTAGTACAGATGAAACCCGATTCCTGGAGATCTCATATGTTGAACAAACTGCCTCTTGCACTTGCCCCCCTGCTCCTGGCCAGCCTGATGTTCGCTGGTACAGCCCAGGCTGCCGATAACCCCGAGGCTCATGATCACGGCGCTGTTCCCTTCGAACTGCAACTCGACAATGGCCAGAAGTGGGCCATCGACGCGCCCCTGAGCAAGGCCATGGGTGACATCAGCGCCAGCATGCGCCAGTCGCTGGAAGCGATCCATGCAGACCAGTTGGCCGCGCCTGATTATGCCCCGCTCGCCAGACAGGTGAACGACAGCGTGGCCTATATGGTCGCCAACTGTAACCTGCCCGCCGATGCCGACGCCCAGCTGCACATGGTCATTGCGCAGCTGATGCTCGGCGCAGAAAAGATGGCCGGCGACAGCGCCGAGACGCCACGCGCGGGCGCCATCCAGGTCATTCAGGCGCTGGACGCCTATCAGCACTACTTTGACGATGCGGCTTTCGAGCCGCTCGCCCACTGATTACTCAGCAAACCACCACTTACTTGACGCCGGTCATCGCGGATGACCGGCACAGGTGTTGTGATACTCATCACCATATCGTCACCCGTGTGTCCCGGGAGGGCTATGTCATGCGTCGTTTGAAGTGGGTTCTCTGGTCAAGTCTGCTGTTGCTTGCACTGCTCTGGCTGCTCACCGAGCCCGGACTGCGCGAGACCCAGAGTTTCTTTGGCTGGCGCAACCTGCTGGTGCAACTGAGCGGCATCCTGGCCATGGGCTGCATGAGCCTGGCAATGCTGCTGGCGCTGCGCCCCCAGTGGCTGGAAAGCTGGCTGGACGGCCTGGACAAGATGTACCGACTGCACAAATGGCTCGGAGTGGCCGCACTGGTCACCGGAATAGTGCACTGGCTGGCCGCCAAGGGGCCCAAATGGGCGGTTGGCTGGGGCTGGCTGACGCCCCCGGAGAAAGGAGCAGCCGCCCTGCAGCAACCGCTGGAGGCGTTCTTTCACAGCCAGCGTGGTACCGCGGAAAGCCTCGGTGAATGGGCATTCTATGCGGCCGCCATCCTGATTGTGCTGGCACTGATCAAGCGCATTCCCTACCGCCTGTTCCACCAGACCCACCGGCTGCTGGCCATCACCTACCTGGTGCTGGCCGTGCACAGTGTGGTGCTGTTCAAGTTCAGCTACTGGTCTTCAGCGCTCGGCGGACTGACCGCCCTGTTGCTGATCGTCGGCTGCTGGGCGGCAGTGGCTTCGCTGCTGGGCGGGATCGGCCGGCAGCGCAAGGTGGTTGGCAGCATCACCGGGCTGCATTACTTTACCGACGTCAAATCACTGGAGGTGCAGGCCAGGGTACCGGACTGGCCCGGGCATCAGCCCGGCCAGTTCGCCTTTGCCACCTCCAGCGCCAGGGAAGGCGCCCACCCCTACACCATTGCCTCCGCCTGGCAGCCGGAGGACCCACTGATCACCTTCGTGGTGAAGGAGCTGGGTGACCATACCGCTGAGCTACGGGACAAGCTGAGAGTGGACCAACCGCTGACGCTGGAAGGCCCCTACGGCCGCTTTACCTTTGACGACACCCGTCCGCGACAGATCTGGATCGGCGGCGGGATTGGCATCACCCCTTTTCTGGCCCGTCTCAAGCAGTTGGCCAGCCAGCCGGACAGCCCGCAATCCATCGACTTCTTCCATACCACCGCAGAGGTCGATGAGCAGGCGCTGGCCAGACTGGCCGAGGATGTGGATAACACCCAGGTGCGCCTGCACCTGCTGATTGACGCCCGGGACGGCTACCTCAGCGCTGAACGTATTCGCGCGGCGGTACCGGAGTGGCGTGAGGCAAGTATCTGGTTCTGCGGCCCGTCCGGCTTTGCCAAAGCACTGCGCCAGGACTTCGAAGCCCTCGGCTTCCCGGTCCACAGACACTTCCACCAGGAGCTGTTTGATATGCGCTGAGCGTTATCAGGCGCTGCGCTCACCCGGCGCATGCCGTTGGGCACGGGGCCGGTAGAACATGACCATATTGCCCAACAGAATCAGCCCCAGCCCGAACACCGCGGCCCCTGACCATTGATAGCCCTCGAACAGGGTCGACATGCCCAGCGCGATCAGCGGGAACATCACCGTGGTGTAGGCGGCCGGGCCGGCGCCGATGCGCCCGACCAGCGAGAAGTAGGTGGCAAAGCCGACAATCGAGCCGATCACCGCCAGATACAGCAGCGAGCCGATATAGGCCGGGGTCTGCTCGATGGCAAAGTCAGCCCCGGTCAGCAGTGCCAGTACCAGCATGATCAGAGCGCCATAGCCCATGGCCCAGGCGTTGGTGGTCAGCAGATCCTGACGCTGCTGCTGGAAGCGCACGCTGATCATGTTGCCCAGCGAGAACCCGTAGGTCCCCAGCAGCCCCAGACCGATACCGATCAACGCACCGGTGGATACCTGCTCATCGGTCAGGTCATGCCAGAACAGGCTGACGATCCCCGCCAGCCCCAGCAGATTGGCCAGCAGCAGCCGCCGGGTGATGCGCTGGCCGAAGAAGATCACCCCGTTGATGGCATTGAACACGATAGCCAGCGAGAACAGCACCGACTCCAGCCCGCTGTTGATATAGGCGTTGGCGGTGTAGAAGCAGACGAAGTTGAAGCCGAACACGCAGGCCCCCTGCAGCACACAGAAACCATGGGTAGTGCGGTCCAGCCGCTGCAGGCGGCTGCTCAGCCGGAGCACCAGCAGCATCAGCCCGGCGGCGATGGCGAAACGGTAGAACACCGACACCAGCACCGGCACCTCACCGGTCTGCATACTGATGGCAATCCAGGTGGTACCCCAGATCAGAACCGTAGCGGCATACAACAATGCATTCATTCAGCGCCTCGGGCGTGGTGGAGATGGGCAGGAAATGGCAAATCTGCCGGAACTAATCCCGCCGGGCAGCGACACAAATAGGGATACCCCCGCCAGGGAGAGGCTGTCGCTCATCTGACTGGAGGCCATCATGCCGTACTGGGATCTGTTCACTGACCGCGCGCTCTGGATACAACTGGGCATTCTGCTGGTGGTCACTCTTGGCACCTATCTGCTGTTGACCGTGGCCCTGCGCGTGGTCAGTCGGCAGCTGATGCAGCGTAACGAAAAATCCCATTCCCGTGTGTTTTATTTCGGCTCGGCCATGCTGCTCAAGACCAGTCGGCTGCTGTTGCTGGCCTTTGCGCTGATGATCGGCCTGAAGAGCGTTGAACTGTCACCGCGCTGGGAAGAGGCTCTGTCCCACGGCTGGTTCATCGCCCTGGCCTTCCAGATCGCGCTGTGGGCCGATCATGCGGTACAACTGTGGACCACCACCCTGAACCGCGATGGCAAGACCCGCAACCCGGTCACCACCACCCTGATCGGCATCATGGTGCGACTGGTGATCTGGACCGTGATGCTGCTGTCGATCCTGGCCAATCTGGGGGTGGACATCACCGCCATGATCGCCAGCCTGGGGGTCGGCGGTATCGCCATTGCCCTGGCGGTGCAGACCCTGCTCAGCGACATGTTCGCCTCCATGTCCATCGGTATCGACAAGCCCTTCGAGATCGGCGACTTCGTGGTGTTTGGCGACGTGGCCGGCAGCATCGAACATATCGGCCTGAAGACCACCCGCATCCGCGCCCTGAGCGGCGAGCAGATCGTCATCGCCAACGCCGAGCTGCTGGCGCAGACAGTGCACAACTACAAGCGCATGAACACCCGGCGCATCGTCTTCACCTTCGGCATCAGCCCCAACACCCCGGTGGACAGGGTGCGCCAGGTCAGTGCCGAGGTGGCGCGCATCATCAAGGGCATGGCCGATACCAACTTCGACCGGGCGCACTTCTTTGCCTTCAACGAGAGCCAGCTGACCTTCGAGGTGGTGCACATAGTGCAGAGTTCGGACTACAACAAGTACATGGATATCCAGCAGGAGATCAACCTGCAACTGCTGCAGGCGCTGCGGGACCTGGAGGTGAAGCTGGCCTTCCCGATCCGCAAACTGGAGTTCATCGGCGGCAATCTGCCGGAAGTACAGGTAGCCGGAGTGCCGCAGGAACGCTCGTCGGCCAACCAGGCGCCCTGGCATGGGCAGCCAGGCGGTGCCTGAGTACTCGACCGCAGGCGCGGACTGGTGCAGCATAGGCGCGTCGACAGTTGGAGATATCCATGAACACCACGTTTTTACGCCACTTTCTGCCAGCCACCCTGGGCCTGGCACTGCTCACCGGATGCAACACCCTGGTGGGTATTGCCCCGATCAACCTGACCCAGCACGACTGGGCACTGGTGGAAGCCACCGATGCCGATGGCCATCTGGACCAGGCCCTGCTGGACGGCAACCGGGCACCGATTCAACTGACCTTCAAGGACGATCGCCTGGGGGTAAGCAACGCCTGCAACCACATGGGCGGTGACTACAAACTGAAGAACGGACGACTCAAGGTTGGCCACATGATACAGACCATGATGGCCTGCGAGCCCGAGCTGATGGCCCGCGAGTCCGCGATCAAGACCCGCCTGCAACAGCCATTGCGGGTGCGGATTGACGCCGAGACCTCACGCCTGCACATGCTCAATGATGCGGGAGTCATGGTGTTCGAGCCGGTACAGCCCTGACACAGGTATGGAGGGCCCCAGGGAGGGACGAGCACCAGCTCGTCCAGCGCGGCTATTGGGGAGCACGGAGCTTCGGGGCAGGCCGCTCATCGAGCTGGTGCTCGACGTTCCCGGGGCTAGACGTTCCCAAGGCTCCGCATTGCTGGGGGCGCAATTACGCCCGGCGCACCGTCGCCAGCAGTCCCGCCGCCACCCCGTACATCAGCCCGAAACTGCGATCGACCAGGCGCTGCTGGCGAGGCGAGTCCAGCAGCCGCATGGCGTGGGAAGCAAGGCCGGTGTATCCCGCCATCACCACCAGATCCACTACCACCATGGTCAGCGCCATGGTCACGTACTGGGCTAGCTGTGGGCGCGCCAGATCAATGAACTGCGGTAGCACCGCGAGGATAAAGACAATCGCCTTGGGGTTGCTGGCATTGATCACAAAGCCACGCAATACCAATGACAGCGGTCGGCCTATGGGGCGAGGCTGCAAGCTCATGTCCTGCACCGGAGCCCGCCACTGTTTGTAAGCCAGGTACAGCAGATAACCGACGCCGAACCACTTGATGATCGCAAACCCCAGCGCCGAAGTCGCCACCAGCGCACCGACCCCAGCCGCGACGATGGCGATCTGCATCAGCAGCGCCAGCTGCAGCCCCAGGGCATTCCAGTAGCCCCGGACAAAGCCGTAGTTCAGCCCACTGGACATGGATGCTACCGCCCCGGCACCCGGGGTCAGGCTGATGATCCAGCATGCAACAAAGAATGCCAACCAGGTTTCGATACTCATGATGCCCCTCTGGAATGAACCGTGCTCGGCGGACGACAGATAATAACAAAGCAGCGTCTTTCCAGGTGGCCCACTGCTGTCTTTTCTGACGATGTGCTTGTGCAGAGTGCCGGCCACCTGGCACTGCCAGCAAATAACTGTATAATCATCCAGCGCCAACACATTCCAGCAACGATCAGCAAGCCAGAGGTAACAGATGGCCGTTGAAATAGTGTACCGAAGCACCAGAGACCCGGAGCGCCTGTTCATGGATAAAGCCGAAGCCGACCGCCACGACCGGATGCTTGAGCTGGCCGAACGCCTCAGTGAAGTACTGAGCAAGGCCGTTCCCTCGCTCAATGAAAACCAGTCCGAGGAAATCGGCATCTACATGGCCCGCCACCGGGAACTGTTTGCCAAGGCCTTCCGCAACAACCCCGGTGCCCTGGCCGAACTGGATGAGACCGACGAAGGCAGCGACGAATAACCGGCATCTCCAGGTACAGGCAAGGTAAATTCAGGTAAAGGTGCGTTTACAAACCTCATTTCGACCGACAACGGGCCTATCCTGACGCCACAGTGGTCAGGGAATTTAAGGTCACGGAGTCAGTCCAAGAGGAAAGAACGAGGGCATCACCATGAAACTACTTCCCCTTGCCATAGGCCTGTTTGCCGCCTTGGCATTCATTACCAGCGCTTCTGCGGCGCCCGGGCCCTATGCCCCCGGCAAATCCCATGAGCAGCGCAGAGCGATCAAGCATCACCAGCACAATCATCGGGCACCGCCGCGGCATTACCAGCAGCAACACCGCTACCGTGCCCCAGTGCTGCCGCCGCATATGCATCTGGTCATAGGTCGGCCCCTGCCCCATGGCTGGAGTCACCGGGTACCTCCGGGCCATGCCCGCCATCTGCCGCAGTATGCCGGGTATGAATGGCACAGCGCCGGACGGGACCTGATTCTGGTTGCGGTATCCACCGGGGTGGTCTACACCATTCTGGACAACATCCTCAACTGATCCAGCCACCGGCGCTGCGGCAGATCGCCCCTCGCCCGGCGCCGGCGGCTGCGTTAGCATCAGGCTTTTACCCTGTGGAATAGCGGTTCCATGAAAAAGCCTGTCAAACGCCCCGCCTTTACCCTGTTCTTCCCGCTGGCTGCCCTGCTGGCAGCGGCGGCGGTGCCCCTGTCGATCTGGGCAGTATTGTCCGGCAGCGGCTGGCCTGCCGGACTGATCGGCAGCGGCCACGGCTTTGAACTCATCTTCGGTTTTGCCCTGGCGCTGATTGCCGGATACACCCTGGGACCGCAGACCGGTCGGGTACTCCACCCGCTGATTGCCCTGTGGCTGGTCGCCCGGCTGATTCATATCCTGCTGCCCCCGCACTGGCTTACCCTGCTGCCCTCGGTGGCCTTTGCCCTGCTGCTGGCCTGGCATGTGGTGCCCAGGTTCAGTGCAGCCAAGCAATGGCGCAACCGCACCACCGCGCCACTGATTCTGACCCTGTGCCTGCTGCCACTGGTCTGGCTGGCACTACTGCTGATCTGGCAGTTGCGCCCGACTCTGGGCGCGGCCATTCCTCTGGATGTTGCCCGGCTGATGCATGCCGGGGTGCTGTGCCTGTTGTTGCTGATGAGCTTCATCGGTGGGCGGGTCATGGCGCCGGCGGCGGCCATTACCCTGGAACAACGGGGCATAGAGCTGCGGGCGCGGTTGCAGCCACGCATGGAGGGGGCGCTGATCATTCTGCTGGGACTGGCCATTACCCTCCTGCTGCTGCCGCTGCCGGGCAACCGCTACAGCTACCCAGCGGCGGGTATCTGTCTGCTGATGGCCGCGGTGGTACTGGCAGTACGCGCCCTGCGCTGGCAGTTATGGCGCTGCGGTGCCAGGCCGGACCTGCTGGCCTTCGGCGTTGGTTATGGCTGGCTGGCGCTGGGCAGCCTGGCCACCGGGGTGGCCTTCATCAGCGCGCAACCGCCGGTGGCTGCGCTGCACCTGATTACCATAGGCGCACTCGGCACCCTGTCCACCAGTGTGATGCTGCGGCTGTATTTTCAGCGTACCAGCAAGACCCCGCCTGCCACTGCCTGGGTAGCAGGCATCACCGGGCTGATTGCGCTGGCCAGCATCACCCGCTACCTGTGTGGACCGACACCCTTCGCCCAGCCGTGGCTGCTGAGCCTGTCGGCGGCCAGTTGGTCACTGGCCTATCTGTTGCTGGCGGCACTCATGCTGCGCCTGGCCCGCCAGTTCTGAGGTTTATTCTGCGTCGACCGGCTGTTCAGCCCGGTTCCAGGTCGAGGTGCGGCCGAACATCGGCGCGCCGACAAAGCCGCGCAACTTGAGCACATCCTGCCCTTCCAGGGTGATACGGCCCTGGTAGGTCTTGCCGCTTTCCGGATCGTAGACCCGACCATCCTTCCAGGTCTTGCCGTCACCGCTGGGCTGCATATCCCAGAGAATGCGCAGGCCTTCCAGCGGGCGACTGCGCAGGGACTCATCGGGATTGTGCTGATCGAGGCGCGGCTGACCCTGCTCATCCAGCGGCTCGGCCAGCCACAGCAGATCCCCGCACAGGGCGCTGCCGCACTCGCTGACCTGCACCTGGCCCTGATTGTCTTCGGTATTCCACAAACCGACCGGTGAGGCCAGTGCCTGACCGGCTGCCAGCAGACCTGCCAAGGCGGTTGCCAGACTGAAGTAGTGCAATCCTTTCATGCTGTTTCTCATTCAATAGTATTGGCAAGTCATTGATCTTACGTCACATCAACAGCGCGACAAGTAA
>LSQX01180941.1_pt1 | contig 14812 bp, 15 predicted proteins | sample 654561 | NCBI WGS metagenome assembly LSQX01 (sample SAMN04489861, study PRJNA283612) | anaerobic digester metagenome | isolation source: 4 biogas reactors fed with cattle manure at either 37C or 55C with and... | place: Denmark: Kongens Lyngby | collected 2014 | reverse complement strand
GGCGGAAATGAACTCGCGCCTTAATATGAGGGGGAAACGCGGATGGGACGCATGATCATGATTGCCTCCGGCAAAGGGGGCGTGGGAAAATCCACACTCGCATCATCTTTGGCTGTCAGTCTGGCCAGACGCGGCATGCGCTGCCTGCTCCTGGACGCGGATGTGGGCCTGCGGAACCTTGATCTGATGATGGGGGTGCAGGATCGCGTTCTGTATGAACTTTCAGATTGTTTAAACAGGCGCTGTTCATTGGATGAAGCTGTTGTCGTTCACGGGAGCTATCCGCTTTTGCATCTGATGATGGCCGGGCAGGAAGCCAAGCCCAAGGACTTTAATCAAAAAGACCTGACGCGCATTGCGAAGACCCTGAAAAACCGTTATGACATGATTTTGGTGGACGCTCCTGCAGGGATCGGGCGCGGGGTAAAAAACTTCATCAGCCATTGTGATCAATTTATACTGGCGGCTACTCCGGATGACGTATGCCTGCGCGATACGGAGAAGATTGCGCGCATGATCATGGAAGAGACGGGGGAGCACCCCTATCTGGTCATCAATCGCTATGACAGGCGCTTGGCCCGCCGCGGCATGATTGCGGATCCTAAGAATACTGCGCTGTCGCTTGACCTGCCGCTGCTTGGCGTGATCGAGCAAAGTGAAAGCGTGTACAGGGCCATGCTGGCAGGTAAAACGATACCGGAGGGGGCGGATGCCCCGATTGTCCACGCGCTGGAAAACGTCTGTGACCGTCTGCTGGGCGTGCCGCTGACCAAAAAGAACTGGTTTTACAAGCTCTTTGGAAAGGAGGGTACGCGTATATGATGGGTGGTGAGGACAGAAGGTCAAAACCCCATTTTGACTTTATTCTGCTTGCTTTGATGTACATGCTGGTCGCCATCGGTGTCGTCATGATATCGGTCGCTACCTTTAATCCGGAGCTTAGCGCAGATGTGCCGCTGCTTAACCGCATCATGAACTCCGAATCAGGCAGATGGCAGGCCATTTTCGCGCTGGCATCGCCGGCAGCCGTATGGTTTATCGTATCGGTTCCGTATGAGCATTTCCGCTCCTATGCCCGTTTATATTACTATGCCGTATTGTTCCTGCTCGTGATCGTACTGGGCGCGTCATCCATCCGTAACGTGAGCGCCTGGCTTGAGGTCGGACTGGGACGGATGATTCAGCCGGCGGAGTTTGCCAAGCTGACGATTATCCTGATGCTGGCCCGTGCCATGGCCAATAACCCCAAGCCTATGAATACGTTTCGGGACGCGTTTCGGATCATGCTGGTGTTTGCCGTGCCTGCGGGCATTACAATGATGCAGGGCGAGATAGGATCCGTTATCGTTATGGCCGCGATATTTTACCTGATGATCTTCTTTGGCGGATCTGATTGGAAATGGCTTACCTTTATCGCCCTGATCGGGGCTATCATGATCGGAACGGTTATCACTTACGGCCTGATCAGCGGCTCTGAAAACTTCCGCCTGCAGCGTATTCTGTCCTTCCTTGATCCGGCCAAATATCCCCGCAGCGGCGGCTACCAGATACTCAATTCCGAACAAGCCATTGGATCAGGCGGCTTGAAGGGGATCGGCTTGTTTATCCCCGGCTCCTTAAGCCAGCTGAACTTTGTACCGGAGGATTGGACGGACTTCATTTTTGCCACTGTCGGCGAGGCAGTGGGTTTTATCGGCTGTTTGCTGATCGTGCTGCTGTATTTTGTTACCCTTTTGCGCATGCTGTACCTGGCGCGCTATACCTTTGATAAGTTTGGGCGGATGATCATCATTGGCGTGATGAGCATGATGTTCATCCATGTTTTTCAAAATGTCGCGATGACTATTGGGCTGATGCCCATCACGGGAATCCCCCTTCCTTTTATCAGTTATGGCGGATCCAATCTGCTGACCAACATTGCCGGTGTTTCTCTGGTGCTGAATGTTGTTAAAAACCGCTCCAACGCTTTGCCCAGCTACTCCATGCCTGTTACCATCGCCTCTACGCACAGAAGCAGGGCCGGGAAAAAGAAGATTTATGTCAATAAAACCAGGCAGGCGGAAGAGGCTTAAGGGCACGTGATTTACTTGGAAGAATTAAATGTACGCGACCCCTTGCCATTGCACATGGCACATAGTATAATCGCCCATGCTTTAACAAGCGTCAGTAGGATAGAAGCATGAAAAGGGGTTACGCGCGTGTTGGTCAAATGTCCCAAGTGTGAACTGAACTATATGGAAGATACAGATAAGATGTGCAAGGTTTGCTACAGGGAGATACATGGCAACGAGCCATTGGAGGAGCAGGAACTCTGCACAATCTGCAATGAATCGCCTGTAGTTCCGGGCAAGGTGTTCTGTCAGGTCTGCCTTCGCGAGATGAATGGCGAAAAGGTCGCGGTGGTTCATGACGGGATTGATGAGGATGAGCCGCTGATGACGGGAGATGAGACTGTCAGCACAATGGATGAAATTGTCCCCGATCTGAACGATAAGGATATTCCTGAGCCGGAATATCAGGAAATCGATAAAAACCTGTCTCTGGAGGAAATGGAAGAACAGGAAGAAAACGATAACTCCGTCGACGATGACGAAGATAACTGACCGGGCTCGTTTATTCGCGATCGGTGATTTGCACCTTCCCGGCGGCTCCGACAAGCCGATGGATGTGTTCGGAGCGCACTGGGAAGGTCATTTTGAAAAGATATCAGCGGATTGGCTTGAACGGGTAGGGCAAACGGACATTGTACTGATTCCGGGGGATATCAGCTGGGCCATGCATCTGTCGGCGGCGCGCGGGGATCTGGACGCCATCGGCCGGCTTCCCGGCAAAAAGATTCTGATCCGCGGCAACCACGATTACTGGTGGAACTCTATTTCGCGCCTCCGCATGATATTGCCCGAGGGAATGCATGCTCTGCAAAACGATGCGTTGAGCCTGGATGGTTATGTTTTTTGCGGCTCACGCGGCTGGTCTCAGCCTGACAGCGAAGCAGACCTTGAGAACCAGAGGATATACCGGCGTGAACTGACGCGCATGGAGCTTTCCCTGCAAAGCGGCAGAGCCTTGAAACGTGATGGCGAGCCTTTGATCGTGCTGACCCATTACCCGCCTGTTGATCATTTGGGCAGAACCACACCTATGACAGAGCTTTTTGAGCATTATGGTGCCGGCCACGTATTTTACGGCCATTTGCATGGGGCAGCCAATGCCTGCGCGTTCGACGGGACTATAGGTACAGTGCAATATCACCCTGTATCCTGCGACGGATTGGGTTTCAGGCTCTATGAGCTGGCTTTGGAGGATCCGGCTGTGGCAGCCGGTGGTTAATTGAGGAGATAAACTGAACGTTTAGCTGCAAAAGGACGCGCAGAGCGTTCTTTTTTATTGCCATTGTAAAGATCGATCCCTGTTTGTGGATCTTCCGCATTGTCCTTGCGGTCTGTGTTTGACGTTTCAAAACCCGAAATATTTCAGCACAAATTCTGCCAAAAATAAAATCAGCAAAAAGCACAAAAATAAATAAAAATTTCAGTTAATGTGACCGATAGCGGTTGGCAGGACGCTGGACTAAAGAATCGGCGTTCCTATTATTTAAAAATGAAGCGAACGCCTTTTCTTGTAATTCGTTCCATATCAATAGGTGAGCCATCTGACACAGCCCCAAAGCCCTGAAAAACAAGGGAACTGCGTTTGACTGGACTATTTTATAAGTGGTAGATTGTGTCTGCAAGAGGCAATAAGTGGCGATTGGTGGTGATTGAATGTCTGATGATATCAGCAAGACGGGAGAGGACTCCCCCGGGGATTCGGCATTCAACTCCTCCAGACCAAGGAGAATTAAAGGGTTTTTCGGTGCCTATAACCATAGCGTGGATGCAAAAGGGCGAATGATTGTCCCGCAGAGCTTCCGGGAACGCCTGGGAGAGGATATTGTCATAGGCTTGAACATGGCTCAAAACAGTATTGCTATCTACCCTTACGAGATATGGGAAAAGAAAGTGGATATTCTGACCGAGCTGAGAGATCAGGATGCCAGGGCGGAAGAATTTTTGGACAGGTTTTCACGGTTTTCATTTGACAGCGTCAGTTTCGATTCACAGGGGCGGGTATTGCTGCCGGCAGCGCTTCGTGACATGTATCTCAAGGACGCGGCCGGTGTACAGGTATCAGGCGCAAATGATTATGTCAAGGTAGTCTCCAGCCAGCAAGCGGCGGAGGAAACCCAGCGCTTCCATGATGAGCATCCCGATGTTCTGAGTGAGATCAGTAGAATCCAGGAAAGCCTTCGAGGTAAAAAGGGAAGCTGAATATCCATGAAAGGGAGCAGATATGTCACAGTATGCGCAGCCAATAAAGTCTAATAATTACGTACTTGCCGGGAATCAGATGCATCCCTTTGAACGGATCGTGGTATCCAACCGTGTTGATGTTCCGGACCTTCCCGCGCAGGAAGAGGATGTCCGGGTGGTTTTTAAAGCCGGCGAAACTCAGGAAAGAAGACGCTTTGGCCTAACGTTGCCCTGGGCAGCCTTGATGATTGCGCTTGCAATTGCTATAATGGGCATGATCACTCTGAATACGGCGCGTCAAGGAAGCGCCCTCAGAGATGAGATTGCTCAGCTCCAAAACAAGTACACGGCCTTTGAACAGGAACGTCTTGCGCTGGATGAGCGGCTTAGCGCGGCCAGGGACAGCAACTTCATCTGCTATTATGCTTCCCAGAATCTTGGGATGAAGCTTGCGCTCAATGAGGAGACAATTCGTGTATCGGCACCCAGTATGAGGCCTTTTAGCTCCGGCTTGACTGCGGATATAGGGATTGCTTCCGGGCGGCGTTAATACTGACAAACCTATTTATTGAATATTATTGCACAGGCCGGCTGTTCCAACGGCGTTTGTTTTGATATTATAAAACGGATTGTCGGTATGAGAGATCTTTCTTTGAAAGGCATGTAGAATGAAATTATCGCATTTGGCGAAAGAGGCTGCGCCGTTTTTTCTTGAACAGCGCGGCGACTGCCAGATCAGTTCGCTGTCACAGGATAGCCGCCTTAAAACAGAGGACGGCCTGTTTTTTTGTATTTCAGGCGCCCGTTCGGATTCCCATGATTTTGCCGCGCAGGCTGTTGAAAACGGCGCGGCAGCCCTGGTTGTAACCCGTTTTCTGGAGGAGGTCGATGTGCCGCAGGTGCTGGTCAGCAATGACCGGGCAGCTATGGCGCTGATATCCTCCGCGTTCTACGGGCATCCTGGCAAAAGGATGAAATTGATTGGCATTACGGGGACGAAGGGAAAGACCACAACAAGCTATTTTATCAAGGCGATCCTCGAGGAAGCGGGATGGGTTTGCGGCTTGATCGGCACCACAGGCAATATGATCGGCAGCAGATGGATGAAGAGCGGCCTGACCACGCCGGACCCCATTGATCTTAACAGAACACTTCGCGAGATGTCAGACGAAGGCGTGCAAGCTGTTTGTATGGAGGTTTCCGCTCACGCGATCAACATGAACCGTCTGGAAGGCCTGCAGTTTGAGGCGGGATGCTACCTGAACCTGTCACAGGACCATCTTGACTATTTTGGCAATATGGATCATTACTTTGAGACCAAAAAATCCTTTCTGACAAGCGGAATGGTGAAAAATGCCGCCGTCAATGTGGATGACGACCGGGCAGCTGATGTGATCAAGGATCTTGCTATCCCTTACAGTACCTTTGGTATCTGTACCAATGCGGACATTTTCGCGCGTGATATCGAGATCAGCGAGAAGGGTGTATCCTTTCAATTAGCCTTATGGAATGAGCATCTTTATCCTGTTCATTTGAAGATGATGGGCATGTTTAACGTATACAATGCCCTTGCGGCCTGCGGTCTGGCGCTGATCATGGGGGTTGAGCCTCAAGTCATCTGCCGCGCGCTGGAAGGGGTGAAGAGTGTTCCGGGCCGTGCGGAAGTACTTGATACGCATACGCCTTACATGGTTATTCTTGACTATTCTCACTCACCTGACGCGCTCGAAAATATCCTGAAGACAGCGAAGGGTTTCGCGCGCGGACGCGTGATCGTACTGTTCGGCTGCGGCGGCGACAGGGATTATATGAAACGGCCGCAGATGGGAACCATCGCAGGCCGCCTGGCTGATTACTCTATTCTGACGAGCGATAACCCGCGCAGCGAAGAGCCGATGGCGATTATCCGGAGCATCGAAGAGGGGATCAGGAAAACACAGGGATCCTATGAGATCATGGAGGATCGCAGGGCAGCCATATCCAAAGCCCTTGACATGGCGCAGGATGGTGATGTGGTCATACTGGCCGGCAAGGGGCATGAAACCTACCAGGAAATCAGCGGCGTCAAGCGTCCCTTTGATGAAAAGCAGATCGTTCGGGAACTGCTTTCGGGGAGGGAAGGTAAATGACACTGTCAATCGGTGCCATGCTGGTTGCTTTTGCCGTTTCAGCGCTGGGCATGCCCTGGCTGATCAAAAGCCTGAAAGCGCGCCAATTTGGTCAGACCATCTATGAACTCGGGCCGCAAGCACACCTGGGAAAAAAGGGGACGCCGAACATGGGCGGCTTGCTGATCGCAACCGCATGCGTTCTGTCTGCGCTGATGTTCGCTTTGGCGCAAGGGTCTGCCTGGAGCTTGCTGCCTATGCTTCTGGCTGCGCTTGGCGCGATGGCCATCGGGTTCAGGGATGATTATATTAAAAATATCCGCCACAACCATGAAGGGCTGAAGCCCCGGCAAAAGATTATCGGACAGGTGGTCGTCGGACTGCTGTTTTCTGTTTACTGCTATTTCAGAATTGGCAGCAGCGTGTACCTGCCCTTTACAAGCCGGGTATGGGACCTGGGCATCTTCTATATCCCCTTGATGACCGTACTGTTTATTTTCATGACAAACAGCGCCAATCTGCAGGACGGGGTCGACGGGATACTGTCGTCCGTATCGGTGGTGGGCGGGATTGCCTTGGGATTGATAGCCGCTTTTTTGAACGCTTCCGCGGAAGGACCTGCCGCTTCGCTGATCAGCTTCTCTCTTGTTGGTGCCTGCCTTGGCTTTTTGATCTATAACCGCTATCCGGCCAGGATCATAATGGGGGATACAGGCTCCATGTTTATCGGAGGTCTGTTTTGCGCGGCGGCTATGGCACTGGGGCTGCAGTTTTGGCTGATCCCTATCTGCTTTACAATGATCATGTCATCCCTCTCGGTGATCATGCAGCGGGCCTATTTTAAGATGACGCACGGAAAACGTATTTTCAAGATGTCGCCGATTCATCATCACTTTGAGCTGTCAGGCATGAAAGAAAACCAGATCGTTATCATGTACGCGCCTGTCTCTTATACATTGAGCGCTGTGGCTGTCCTGGCCGCGCTGCCTTTGATGAGGTAAACATGAATACATTGGAAGGACTTGATTGGGCTGGGAAGCGGGTGCTGGTCATCGGGCTCGCAAGAAGCGGTCTGGCAGCGGCTGAGCTGCTGCTGCAGGCCGGCGCTGTGCCGGTTCTATATGACGCGAAGCCGCTTGATGAACTGCCCGCAAAAGAGCGTATCCTTCGCCTGATCCAGTCCGGGTGTGAGCGGGGCATGGGGATTGATCCCTTTGCCCTGCTTTTGAATTGCCATATACTGATGATCAGCCCGGCGGTCCCGGTGGAGGCGCCGCTTGTACTGATGGCAAAAGAGCATAATCTGCCGGTGATCGGGGAACTTGAGCTCGGTTACCTGTTTGCCAGAGGCCCCATCTATGCTGTAACGGGTACCAACGGAAAAACGACGACCGTATCCCTGCTGGGCGAGATGTTCAGGCTTTCCGGCCGCCGGGCCGGGGTGTGCGGCAATATCGGATACCCGATTACCTCAGCGGTCCGGGAGATAGAACCCGGGGATCCTTTGGTGACAGAGGTTTCCAGCTTTCAGCTGGAAACGGCCAATGCCTTTCACCCGCGTGTCGCGGCTGTTACAAACATTACCCCCGATCACTTGGACCGCCACGGCAGCATGGAACGCTACATTGCCCTGAAACGCGCTGTTTTTTCAAGACAGGAAGAGGAGGATTTCGCCGTTCTCAATGCCGATGATGAAGCGGTACGGGCTATGGCGGATGGTCTTCGGAGCCGGGTGATTTGGTTTTCCCTGCACAAGGAGGTTAATCGCGGGTGTTTTACCAGGGACGGACAAGTTATCCTGCGTTTGGATGACAAGGAGCTGTTTGTATGCAAGACATCGGACATCAGACTGCCCGGAGAACATAATCTGCAAAACGCGCTGGCGGCAATTTCGCTGGCTGCCCTCGCCGGGATTCCAATCGATGCCGTCAGGAGTGCGCTTTTAGAGTTCGGCGGTGTGGAACACCGCATAGAATTTGTCAGGACGCTGCGAGGCATCACGTATATCAATGACAGCAAGGGAACGAATCCCGAGTCTACGATCAAGGCTGTGGAGGCGATGAAACGTCCCAGCGTGCTGCTTGCGGGCGGATATGATAAAAAGGTGAGTTTCGCCGGTCTTGCGGAGGTTATCGCCCGAAGCCCGATGATTGAATCTGCCGTATTATATGGGCAGACCGCCCCGCAGCTGGCAAACGCGCTGCATCAGGCCGGGTTTATGAGTACCTTCACCGCGGATACCATGTTTGCCGCTGTTGATCTTGCCCGGTCGATCGCCGGATTTGATGAGGGAAATATATTGCTGTCGCCTGCCTGCGCCTCCTTCGATCAGTTTCGGGATTATGAACAGCGAGGCGTTCAGTTTAAAGACTATGTTCTTTCGCTGAGTGATGAACGTGATGACTGACCCCGGATTTGAGTATTACCCGCCGCCGGAATTGCCTGACAGGCAAAGGGATCAGCGTCCGGGCGCTGTTCAGCCCCGGCTTGCGCGGGACGGACAGAATCCAGATCCGCAGCAGCAAAGCGATCTGCCTCCGATGACACCGGGAAGAAGAATGCTGATCATCAGCTGTGTGCTGCTGATGGCTGTCAGCATTGCTTTTATCCTGCGGGCAACCGTGTTCAGCATCCGCTATGTGCGCGTGATCGGCATCCATAACCTGACCTGGGAGCAAGTGGCTTCTTCTGCCGGGATCACTCAATCAAGCAATTATTTCAGCCTTCGGGAAGATAAGATCAGGGACGGCATCAACGCCAACCGTTTTCTGGTGTATGAGCGCATGCAAAAAGTATTTCCCAACTCAGTGGTTCTGTATGTCAGGGAAAGACAGCCCATTGCCAGCATCAATTATATAGGGGTTTCCTATATCATGGCTGATGACGGCATCATTCTGTCACGTCTTCAGCAGCCGGAGGGCAGCAGCCCTCTGATGCGGATTTCTGGTCTTGCTTTGCGCGATATTCGTGAAGGCAAGCTTCCATTGAGCACCAAGGAAGGGCAGATCGAAAGCTGTATTGCCCTGGCGCAGGAAATTTATATGCAGAGCTTCAGCGGGGAGATACTGGATATCAATCTGTCGGAGCCTACCCGCATCTACCTGACCACCAGGGATGGGTATTCCATCCATTTGGGGGATATCAGCAGCCTGAAGGCAAAGATCGGCACAGTGCGCGCCGTACTGCCTGAGCTGCGGCGATTAGGCCGGGTGGGCGGAACCATTGAGGCAACAGTATGGGGAGAAGCGACCCATCGGCCGGATTCTCTCTAAGACATGGCTCTATCGCGGAGAATAAGTTGTTTTTATGATTAAGCTCTTGCCATTGTATCACAAAACAGTTACAATAAGGTATCCAAATGACTTCCGGGGTTCGGTGTGTTTTTTTGCTGGGCGGCAAGTCATACGGCAAAAGCCAGAGAAATGGGGATGAACGTTTGATGAGAAGCACGATCACGGTCATCGATTTTGGCACGAGCAAAGTCGTTGCGCTTGTTGCCGAAGTAACAGGCCGTCAGCGCACAGACATCATAGGCGCGGGAATAGCAAGCTATGACGGTTTTGCGGACGCCAGATGGAACAACCCTGATTTGGTGAATGATACGATCGCCCAGGCTGTCAGGACTGCTGAGGAACAGGCACGCACAAACACACGCGAGGTGTTTGTCGGGGTCCCCGGCCAGTTCTCCCGGATATATACGGTAGAGGTGAAACTGGACCTGCAGGGCGCTGATCCGCATGTGACTTCCCGTGATATTGAAACGCTTTTCGCGCTGGCCAACGAGGAAGTGCGGGAAGTAAGGGGAACGCCTATCCACCGCAGCCCGGCCTGGTTTGTGATCGATGACGGCAAGAAAACATTGGAACCTTTGAATCGCCACGGCAACGAGCTGCGCGCGATGATTTCTTACGTGATTGCCGATCAGTTTTTTATTGACGATGTGTCTGAGCGCCTTCGGGCGATTGGCAAGAGCGCCAGCGGGTTTTTCTCAACCCCGATGGGAGAGGCAATGCTCTACATTTCTGATGAAGAGCGTGACCGCACGGCTCTGCTGATCGATACCGGCTATCTGGCGACTGAGGTCATGGCTGTTGAAGGCGATACCATCATCTTCCATAAAAATATCCCGCTTGGCGGAGGACATATCACCGCCGATCTGACCTATGGGTTGGATATTCCGCTGGACCAGGCAGAGCAGATCAAGCGATCCTATATTTTCGGCGCTCCTGCCTCACAGCCTTCTTTTGATATACTGGGGACTGACGGCAGAACGCAAACCTTTGCCTATCATAAGGTTTCTGAAATTCTTGACGCGAGAGCGGAGGAAATCTGCGATGAGATCGCTTCCTGTGTCAAGGAGTCCGGCGTGCGGCTGGGCAACTGGTCGGTTGTCTATCTGACAGGAGGCGGTCTGGCCATCAACCGCGGCGGGCGCGAGTTTTTAAGCGAACGGCTGGGCCGGCCGGTACGTGACCTGCCCCGCAAGGCAGTGAAGCTTTCAAGCCCTATTTATTCAAGCGCGCTGGGATTGCTTGATTTGATCATTGACACCAAAACCGGCGCAGGTGCTGCCCAGGGCGGCATTGGCGCTTTCTTCCGCAATCTGTTCGGCGGCTGATACTACCTGAGTTCCACATGAGGAGGATAAACCATGCTTGAATTGCAGCAGGTTGACCAAGAGCAAACCAAAGATTCTTTTGCGACGATCAAAGTAGTCGGATGCGGCGGCGGCGGTACCAATGCCGTGAACCGCATGGTCGAGGCCAAACTGAAGGGCGTCGACTTTATTGCTGTGAATACGGACAGCCAGGCGCTTACCGCTTCGCATGCGGATCACACCCTGCAGATCGGTGAAAAGCTGACCAAAGGTCTGGGTGCGGGTGCTGTGCCCGAAATCGGCAAGCGCGCCGCTGAGGAAAGCCGCGAGGAGCTCGCTCAATTGCTGAAGGGAGCCGATCTTGTCTTTGTCACTGCCGGTATGGGCGGCGGCACAGGCACCGGCGCTGCGCCTGTTGTGGCTGATATCGCAAGAGAACTGGGCTGTCTCACCATCGCCGTTGTCACCAAGCCCTTCCAGTTTGAGGGCAAGCAGCGCATGCGCAACGCGGAGATGGGCATCAACGAGCTGAAGCAGTATGTGGATACACTGGTGGTCATTCCCAATGACCGTCTCCTTCAGGTGGTTAGCAAAGGCACTTCCATGCTGGAAGCTTTCCGTGTTGCTGACGATGTGCTCCGCCAGGGCATTCAGGGCATCTCTGACCTGATCGCTCTGCCCGCCACCATCAACCTTGACTTCGCGGATGTGAAGACCGTGATGGAATCGGGCGGAATGGCCCACATCGGCATCGGCAGCGCCAAGGGCGAAAACCGTATGGTCCAGGCGGCAAAGAACGCCATTTCCAGCCCGCTGCTTGAGACCAAGATCGATGGCGCGCGCGCCGTTCTGATCAACATCACCGGCAGCGAGGATATGCCGATCCTTGATATCAATGAAGCAGCCCGCTTGATCCAGGAGGCCGCGGACAGCGAGGCCAACATCATATTTGGCGCCGGGGTCGATAACAGCCTGAAGGATGAGGTCCGTATTACTGTTATTGCCACAGGTTTTGAGAAAACGGCGTTCCCTGTGCGCGATGCCAGGAAAAAGTCGTCTAAAACAGCTTCTTTGCCTTACGGCGCGGCGAGCGCTGCCTATAACCCCTATGAAAACCGCAGCCCCGCGGAAGCGCCTTCAGCGCAGGCGGGTGTGCCCGGCTTTGAAGCGCCGCAAGTGCCTGCCATGTATGATCAGCAGGATACCTCCTCGTTCTTCCCTACACCCGGCCGGCCCGGCAGCGTACCGCAGATGAATATTCCCCAGACCTACGCCCCGGCCTACCCTCAGCAGGGATACGGAACAGGCTATATGCCCGGCCAGCAGCCTTTTGTGCAGCCGGCAAATCCTTATCAACCGCCGGTACAACAGCAGCCTCAGACCGCTCCCGCCCTTGAGAAGGATGATCTTGGCGTTCCCGCCTACCTGCGGAAGGCAAAAAAGTAATAGTCGGTTGATCAATCCGGGAGAGACCGCAGGGTCATGCTATGACCCGGCCGCGGCGCCGAAGGGGACTGCAAAAACTCTCAGGCTACAAGACCGGATTGGGACGAAACTCTGGAAAGCAGCGATGCACCAAAGAAGCAACTCTGCCGGGCGGAGGAATCTTCAAGGTAAAAGAACAGAGGCACGCAATAAAATTTGCGTGCCTTTTTTGAAGGAGGATTACTATGGAAAAAAAGACACCGCTATATGACCTGCACATGAAGCTGGGCGGTAAAATCGTACCTTTCGCGGGATATCTTCTGCCAGTACAGTATCCATCCGGTGTGATTGCCGAACATAATGCCGTACGCAACGCATGCGGCCTGTTTGACGTATCACACATGGGTGAAATTGTATTTGAGGGGCCGGATGCGCTGAATGCCCTGCAGGATCTGCTGGTCAACGATATGTCCGGCATGGAGATCGGACGCGTACGCTACAGTCCGATATGCAACCATGAAGGCGGGATCGTGGATGATCTCGTATGCTGCAGGATGGATGATGACCGCTATATGCTGATCGTCAACGCGGCCAACAAGGAAAAGGATTTCAAGTGGTTTACCGAGTATAAGCAGGGCAATACCGCCGTTGTTGACCTGTCTGATGAATACGCGCAGCTAGCCCTCCAGGGACCGCGCGCCAAAGCCATCCTCTCCAAACTGGCGGATGCGGAGAAGCTTCCGGAAAAGTACTATACTTTCAAGCAAGATATTGAAGTGGCCGGTATTTCCTGCCTGGTGTCACGCACAGGCTACACGGGCGAGCTGGGATATGAGCTGTATTGCAGGCCGGAGCAGGCTGTATCTCTTGCTGAGGCTTTGCTTGAGGCTGGGCAGGATGAAGGGCTGATCCCCAGCGGGTTAGGCGCCAGGGATACCTTGCGCCTGGAAGCGGGCATGCCGCTGTACGGGCACGAGATGACGGATGATATCACGCCGCTCGAGGCCGGCCTTTCCTTCTTTGTGAAGCTGGATAAGCCGCATTTTATCGGCAAGGAAGCTTTGATCAAAAAAGGTGCCCCAAAGCGTACGCGCGTTGGCCTGGAAATGGTTGACAGAGGCATTGCCCGTGAGCACTGTCCCGTTTATATGGACGGCGTGCTGATTGGGGAAACCACCAGCGGCACCATGGCGCCCTACCTCTCAAAAGCGATCGCCATGGCGCTGATTGACGCGTCCAAGGCAGATCCGCAAGCCGTATACGAAGTGGATGTCAGAGGCAGAATGCTGAAAGCGAAGACAACAGAGCTGCCGTTTTACAAGAGGAGCAAATGATCAGCGGAGCTGATACATATATTTTGAGGAGGACGGACACATGAGTTTCCCTAACGATTTACGCTATACCAGGACCCATGAGTGGGTGAAAACAGAAGGGGACAGCCTGTTGATCGGGCTGACCGATTTCGCGCAGAAGGAGCTTGGCGACATCGTTTTTATCAACGTTCCTTTTGTGGGAGATGGCGTTACAGCCGGTGTATCCTTTGCGGATGTTGAGTCTGTCAAGGCGGTCAGCGAAGTGATCAGCCCCGTGAGCGGCAAGGTGGCGGAAGTCAATGAAGCGCTGGTGGACGCGCCGGAGACCATTAATGAAAAGCCTTATGAAGCCTGGATCATCCGCGTGGACGAAGTGACTGGGACAGAAGAACTGCTCAGCGCGCAGGAATACGAGGATTTGGTGAAGGAGGGCTAAGCATGGGAAGCTATCTCCCGTCAACACGCAAGGAGCGGGAAGCGATGCTGAAGGCCATCGGTCTGGATCAGATCGATGACTTGTATCAGGATGTCCCCGCAAGCGTGCTGCTGAAGAAACCTTTGAATATCCCGCAAGGCTTGTCCGAATTGGAAGTGCGGGCCAGGATGAAAAGCATAGCGGCTAAGAATATTGCCTTTGATACCGTACTGCGCGGCGCAGGCGCCTATGACCACTATATCCCCGCGATCGTATCCAGCGTCACCTCCAAGGAGGAGTTCAGCACAACGTATACGCCCTATCAGGCAGAGATCAGCCAGGGTGTTTTGCAGAGCATCTTTGAATTTCAGACGATGATCTGTGAGATCACCGGCATGGATGTCAGCAATGCCTCGATGTACGATGGCGCTTCGTCCGCCGCGGAAAGCGCGATGATGTGCCTTGACCGGAGGCGCGGCAAGGTCCTGATCTCAGCCGGCGTTCATCCCGAGACCATTGAGACTGTCCGTACCTATTGCTGGGGCCGAGGCGTTGAGATGAAGCTGATCCCTCTGAAGTCAGGCTTAACGGATCAGCTTGCTCTCAAAGAAATGCTGGATGATAAAACGGCTTGAGTACTGATTCAGCAGCCAAATTTTCTT
>LSQX01403869.1_pt1 | contig 14813 bp, 11 predicted proteins | sample 654561 | NCBI WGS metagenome assembly LSQX01 (sample SAMN04489861, study PRJNA283612) | anaerobic digester metagenome | isolation source: 4 biogas reactors fed with cattle manure at either 37C or 55C with and... | place: Denmark: Kongens Lyngby | collected 2014 | reverse complement strand
CCCCCTTAATTTTTCCAGTACCTATTATTATATTTTCTTGGCTGTGACCATGTCAAGGAACTCACAGTTTCTAAATACTTCTAATCGGCGTTGAAATCTGCTACTATGATAAGGTGCCTAAAGGGGCATAGCTATTTATTTGAGCCTACCCTTAACTAAATGGCACGCTCTATTAGGCGTTTATAATTGATTTTTATTACATACGTCACTATATATAGGAGGGTGGCTATGTCCCGTGACGAAACCTACTATGAATCAATGTTTGAAGAAGTGCTGCAAGCCTTTCGCCGCGAGATCGGTGCAACCAGTTTTGATATTTGGTTTGCCGGGGTTGCTTATAATACATACCGTGATGACAAATTATATATAATGGTTCCCAATGCTCTTACTAAGGAATGGATCGAATCACGCTATCTGGATCTTTTACAACAGAGGTTCCGTGAATTCAATACCAACGAGATCTCATTGGTGCTTATAACAGAGCCACTGGTAGAAAAGAATGGCTTTATATCCAATCTTAATCCTAAATACACATTTAACACATTTGTGGTTGGCAATAGCAACCGTTTTGCTCACGCCGCCTGTTATGCTGTAGGTGAAGCTCCGGCCCGAGCCTATAATCCTCTTTTTATTTACGGAGGAGTAGGCTTGGGGAAAACTCATCTGATGCAAGCCATAGCTCATCGTATCATTGAAAACCGGCCTTCTTACTCAGTAGTATATGTATCCTCTGAACAATTTACAAATGAGATAATAAGTGCTATTCGGGATGACAGTACCCCTTCGTTCCGCAATAAGTACCGTAATGTGGATGTCTTGTTGATAGATGATATCCAGTTTTTAGCCGGCAAAGAACGGACCCAGGAAGAGTTTTTCCACACTTTCAACACCCTTTATGAAAACAATAAACAGGTGGTTATCTCCAGCGACCGGCCTCCCAAGAACATCCCAACATTAGAGGACCGTCTCCGTTCACGCTTTGAGTGGGGTCTGATAACCGATATTCAAATTCCTGATCTGGAAACCCGAATAGCTATATTGCGCAAGAAAGCCAGTAATGATGGATTAAATATACCGTTGGAAGTACTGGATTACATAGCCGACAATATAGACTCCAATATTCGTGAACTGGAAGGGGCCTTGGTACGGTTGGTTGCCTTCGCTACTATAAACAACCAGCCTTTAAGCATGGAAACCGCTTGCGAGGCTCTGAAAGATATAATGCCTCCCCCAGTATCAAAAATAATTACAATCGAATGTATTCAAAAGGAAGTGTGTAAACATTACGGTATAACTCAAAACGAATTGTTGTCTAAAAAGAGGAATAAGCAGTTAGTTTATCCTCGGCACATTGCCATGTATCTGTGCCGCAAATTGACGGATGCTTCTTTTCCGCTGATAGGTGATCAATTTGGAGGTCGTGATCATACTACCGTTATGCATGGAGTGGATAAAATAGAAAAGGAATCCATAGGCAACCACTCTTTAGCGTCTGCTTTAGAAAAAATTAGTAAGCAACTGGATCCCCGATCAGTATTGTAATTAATGTTTTTATCTACATATTTGTCCTTCGGGTTCCAGCCAATTATTCAGCACTTTGTGGTTTTTTTACACATTGTGCACATTACTACTACTATTACTACTAAATTTTATAAATGAATATTAATAAAGCAGGAGGTATGTTATGAAATTCAACATTGAGAAGAGAGAAATATCTATCCTAACAACTCTTGTACATAGAGCAGCCACCAATAGGACTACCATCCCACTCCTATCTGGACTGCATATTAATATAAGCAGTGCTAAAGGCCTGACCATGACCGCCACCGATATGGAGATAGGGATCAAAGCATCTACTCTTAATGTAGATATCATCGAAGAAGGCAGTGTATTGGTCAATGCTACCTACTTCGCGGATTTCATTAAGTTACTGCCTGATACTATGATATCTTTTGACTTAAATAAAGAAACGGGTAAACTGATCATCGGTTATGGACGTTCCTCCAACCGGTTAAACATCTACCAAGAAAAAGAATATCCCGATTTGCCTATCGGTAAAATGGAAAAACTGTTCTCTATACCTCAGGACATTCTCCGAGAAGGTCTTAGAAAGACATCTTTAGCTACGGCAGTCAATCATTTTCGCCAAGTCTTTACGGGAGTTTTATTTGATTGTCTTGGTGAGGGAACGCTTAAGATAGTTGCATCCGACACCCACCGAATGGGATACTATAGCTATACTCTGCCAAAAATGGATTTAGAACCGGTGAAGTTCGTCATCCCCATGCGGACCGTAAATGAATTGATGCGTTTTCTAGAGGACAGTCCCGACGAGATAAATATAGCATTGACGGAAAACAATGTTATATTTTACAAGGACGATTTTATACTTTTGTCTAGGCTTATTGAAGGACAGTATCCGAATTATGAAACCGTCATACCAGCTAAATTTATTTCTGATATATCCATTAAAACCTCACTTTTGGCTGCCAGCCTGGGAAGAGCTAAAATAATGCCCACCGATGATAAGTTTCAGATTCAGCATGTTCAATTCAGCCTTAAGGATAATGAAGTGGAATTGATATCTAATTCGGAGACGATGGGGGAAATATGTGAGGTCATTGATGGAGTGACCACAGAGGGAGAAAAAGGAATAAAAATAGCTTTCAATACCAATTATTTTCTAGATGCGGTAAAAATGTTTGATACGGAGTGCGAAAATATAATAATACAATTATCTGGTCCGTTGAGCCCGGCATTGATGAAAAACCCGGAAAAGGAAAATTATTTATATATACTGGTGCCGATGCGCACCAACAGTTAATAAGGTTATGCCTCATTGAAGATAGAAAAAGTCACTATCAGGAATTTCAGGAATATAGAAAAGATTGACTTGACACCGAAGCCAGGGCTCAACTTGTTTACGGGCAACAACGGACAGGGCAAGACAAACTTATTGGAAGCCATCCATGTTTTAGCTTCGGGCAGTTCGTTCCGGCGGGCGACAGATTTCAATCTTACCAAAAACGATGCAGATGGATATGAACTGGAGTCAGATTATTCTCTTGAGGGGAGAAGAATAAATAGCGGCATCAGATATTCTCTTGATAGTACCAAGCAATTCGTGATAAACAACAAAAAAACCAATTTTAGCAATAAAGATCGGTTAAGAGTGGTTATATTTACCCCGGACGATCTCTTTTTGATCAAGGGTTCTCCTTCCAAAAGGAGAGCCTTTTTAGATTTTATACTCAAGCAAATATCCGGTGAATACAGTTACAATCTTGACAAGTATATGACTATCCTGCGGAAAAGGAATATATTCCTAAGAAAAGAGCAAACTTCCTTAAAGTCTTTTAAAATAGTAAATGATTTATTCGTTGAAAATGCCGTTAAATTAGTAATCCAACGGATTAATTTTGTACATATACTAGAGGAGGTATGCAGGTATATCTATAGCCAAATAAATGAAGCGGGTTCTGATATGAAAATGAAATACGCACTATCATTTGAAATAGAGAGTGATAAAATCAATATGGGTGTTTTGCAGTCTGCCTTACACCAACACATAGAAAAAAACCGGGACGAAGAGAGCAGGAGAAAAAAGACGCTGGCCGGGCCTCATCTGGAAGACTTGAATGTATATTATGACCGCCGGCCGGCCCAAATTTACGCCTCCCAAGGCCAACAGCGCAATATTTCCATTAGTATGAAACTAGCCGAGTTGCATGCGTTTCATAGTATAAAGGGATTTTATCCAATTCTGTTGTTGGATGATGTTTTGTCCGAACTGGATGACCAAAAAAAGAAGCGACTGATATCGTACTTACACCAAGCCGATTTCCAAACATTCCTAACCGTGGTTAATACCGACGGAATAAAGATAGACGAGATTCCAAATTGGAGAATGGATGAAGGACGGCTACTATGAAAGGAGAGAGGCAGTGTATCTGCATCTGGGTGACGATACTATAATATCGGGAGACAATATAATTGCCATAATAAATCTAGACGAACCGGTATCCGAGGTTTTAAAAGAATTAATTGAGAATGCCGAAGTAGATAACATTCTCCATGCTGTTGGCAGCAATGAGAAAAAGAAAGCCATTGTGTTGTGCGATGACTGCTGTTATCTATCTCCTATATCGTCAAATACCCTATTCAAGCGAGCAATTCATTTCCGCAAGGAGGATTAACCAGTGACTACAACCCAAAATGGTTACAATGCTTCAGATATCCAAGTGCTGGAAGGGTTAGAAGCGGTTCGCCGGCGCCCTAGTATGTACATAGGATCAACAGGGCCAAAGGGGCTGCATCATCTTGTTTTTGAGATAGTGGATAACAGTATCGATGAAGCGGTGGGAGGTTTTTGCGATCGGATAGAAGTAGTAATAAATAAGGATAATAGCGTTTTGGTTGCCGACAATGGGAGAGGCATACCAGTAGACATACACCCGCAAATAGGGGTACCCGCGATAGAAGTGATACTTACTACCTTGCATTCAGGAGGTAAATTTGGCGGCACCGGATACACCATATCAGGCGGACTACATGGAGTAGGTTTATCGGTGGTAAATGCCCTCTCGGTTAAAATGATAGTGAAGGTCAACCGAGACGGTTATACCTACCAGCAGGTTTACGGGCGGGGCAAGCCGGTCACTGACCTGGAGATAGTGGGTCAGGCCAAGGACACGGGAACCTCGATTACGTTCTATCCAGATCCGGAAATATTTGAGGAAATAGTTTTCGAACGTGACATTTTAATGCAAAGACTACGTGAACTGGCTTATCTTAACCGTGGATTGCACATAATTTTCAGCGACACTAGGGGAGAGGAATTATATCGGCAAGAATTCAAGTCCACCGGGCTAATAGATTTTGTCGGTTATATAAATAAAAGTAAAGAAACAGTGAATCCTAATCCTATTTATTTTGAAACCAAGAAGGATGATGTTATCGTCAAGGTGGCCATCCAATATAATACTGGTTACAATGAGAACATTTATTCTTTCGCCAACAACATTCGGACCCAGGAAGGCGGGACCCATGAGACCGGGTTCAAAAATGCCCTGACCCGAGTAATAAATGACTATGCCAAGCGCAACAACATTTTGAAAGAGAATGATGCCAATCTAGCCGGAGAGGACATCCGGGAAGGGATCACCGCAATTGTGTCGGTTATGGTTAAGGACCCCCAATTTGAAGGCCAGACCAAAACAAAACTGGGCAACACATATATAAGAGGAGTAGTAGATGCGGCTGTATACGAACATATAGACGACTACCTCAATGAATATCCAGTCACCGCCAAGAAGATATTGGAAAAGGCAATATCGGCCCGCCGAGCCAGAGAGGCGGCTCGCAAGGCCCGGGAATTAACCCGCCGTAAAAGCGCTTTAGAATCGACCACGTTACCAGGGAAACTGGCTGACTGCAGCAACCGGGATCCGGCCCAGTCCGAGCTCTTCATCGTAGAGGGCGACTCTGCCGGGGGTTCGGCCAAACAAGGACGGGACCGCACCTACCAAGCTATCTTGCCCCTGCGTGGAAAAATACTGAACGTGGAGAAATCCAGACTCGACCGGGTCCTATCCAGCGAAGAGATTAGAAACCTGATAACAGCTATTGGCACTGGAATAGGGGAGGATTTCGATATTAAGAAAGCCCGTTATCATAAACTGTTCATCATGACCGATGCGGATGTTGATGGCTCTCATATCAGGGTACTGCTTTTGACCTTTTTCTATCGTTATATGAGAGAGTTAATCGAGCAGGGGTATGTATATATTGCTCAACCGCCATTATACGGACTGAAAAGAGGAAAGGATATCTACTATTTTTACAATGATAGTGAGTTGAACCGTTTCCTCGAAGGCTCAGACAAGAAATGGTCCATTCAAAGGTACAAAGGTTTGGGAGAAATGAATCCGGAGCAATTGTGGTCCACAACCATGGACGCGGACAACCGTACCATACTCCAAGTCGCTATAGATGATGCCATCCAAGCCGACGAGGTATTTTCTGATTTAATGGGGGACAATGTGGAGCCGCGCCGGGAATTTATTAGCGAGAATGCTCGTTATGTGGGCAACCTGGATATATAGGAGGGAATTATTAAGTGACACCGGACAACCAGTATAATAAAGTAATTCCGATAGATATAGAAAGAGAAGTAAAGAAATCTTTCCTAGAATACTCGATGAGTGTCATCGTTTCCAGGGCGTTGCCAGATGTGAGGGATGGGCTCAAACCGGTTCATCGCCGTATACTGTACGCACTTTATGATCAGGGTATGACCCATGACAAGCCTCATAAAAAATCCGCCAACATTGTTGGTGAGGTTATGGGTAAGTATCATCCTCACGGGGATGCTGCCATATATCAAACCATGGTCAAGATGGCCCAACCCTTCTCCATGCGCTATCCCTTGATAGATGGGCATGGCAATTTTGGCTCTATCGATGGTGACGCAGCGGCAGCCATGCGTTACACTGAATCTCGCATGGAGCGGATTGCCAGCGAAATGCTCAAAGATATAGAGAAGGACACCATCGATTGGCGACCCAACTATGACGACACCAGAGAAGAGCCCCAGGTACTTCCCGCCAGGATTCCAAATCTGCTCATCAATGGGTCGGCTGGGATTGCAGTGGGGATGGCTACCAACATCCCACCTCATAATTTGGGGGAGATAGTTGACGGGATGAAAATGGTGATAGACAATCCGGAGGTCTCAATCGATGAACTGATGGAAGTCGTTCCCGGGCCGGATTTCCCCACTGCTGGGATTATGGGGAACCGGGGGATTCGTGAGGCTTACACTACCGGGCGGGGCAGCCTTAAATTAAGGGCCCGTTACCGTGTCGAAGAGAAGAAGAACGGGCGCAATGCCATAATCGTCACTGAAGTTCCTTACCAGGTCAATAAGGCCCGGGTAGTGGAACGGATAGCCAATCTGGTCAAGGAAAAAAGACTGGATGGGATAGTTGATCTCCGGGATGAATCCGACCGCAACGGGATTAGGGTAGTTATTGAAACACGCCGGGATGTCAACCCCGAAATCCTGATGAATAATCTTTATAAACGCACCCAGCTGGAAGACAGTTTCGGGGTGATCATGCTCAGCCTGGTCAACGGACAGCCAAAGATACTCAACCTCAAACAGATGATGGAGTTCTTCATCCAGCACCGTCAAGAGGTCATAACCCGGAGGACCAATTATGAGTTAAAACTTGCTCGTAATCGACTGCACATATTGGAGGGACTGCAGATTGCGCTGGACAACCTGGATGAGGTAATAAACCTCATAAGAGGGTCTGTCAACCGCGAGTCGGCCCGAGAAGGGTTGATCACCCGCTTCAATTTGAGCGAAATCCAGGCCAATGGCATTTTGGATATGAGACTGGTCCAGCTAACCGGTCTGGAAAGAGCTAAACTGGAGGAAGAACTGCGTGATCTGGTGGCGAAGATCGCTGATCTAGAGGACATTCTGGCCCGGCCAGAGAGGGTTCTGGGGATGGTCAAGGAAGACCTGGACGATATCAAATCCCGTTACGGGGACAAGCGCCGTACGGAAATAAGCTTGGAAAGCATGGATTATGAGGAAGAGGATTTTATCGAAGAGCACGATGTGGTTATCACTTTAAGCCATCGGGGGTATATAAAAAGGCAGCCCCTGGATACGTATAAGGCCCAGAAGCGTGGCGGGAAGGGAATAAGCTCTACCAGCGCCAGAGCGGAGGACTTCGCTCATGATATTGTGGTTACCGGCGTACTGGCTAACGTGTTCTTTTTCACCAACCAGGGGAGGGTTTTTTGCGCCAAGGCATACCAGATACCGGAATCCTCACGGCATGCAAAGGGGCTGGCTTTGGCCAACTTCCTGGAGCTAAAGCCAGGAGAAAAGGTCACTACCATCGTAGCCGCCCGCAGCCTGGACGACCGCAGGCATTTGATAATGGCTACCAAGCGGGGAATAGTCAAGAAGGTAAGACTGTCTGATCTGACCAATATCAGGAAGAGCGGGATAATAGCTATGCATCTGGGCGACGAAGACGAATTGGTGGGTGTTATCAGAGTGGACGGAAATGACCGGATAATGCTGGTCACGTCTTTAGGAAAGGCGATTATATTCAATGAGCAACAGGTTCGCAGCATGGGGCGGGCAGCCGGGGGACTAAAGGGAATGAGACTGGACCCAGGGGACTATGTGATAGGAGTGGATAAAGACCGTCCCGGGGGAGAAGCATTTTTGGTCACAGAGAACGGATATGGTAAAAGAACGCCACTTTCTGAATATCGAACCCAGAATAGGGGCGGAAAGGGACTTAAAACAATAAATGTTGACAACAAGAATGGTCCGATAGTAGGCTTTAAGGTAATTGTCAAAGGAGAAGAACTGGTCCTTTTGACCAGTGCGGGGCAGTTAATCAGACTTGAGGCCAATGATATATCCACCCAGAAGAGGTACTCTCGGGGGGTGGTATTGATGAAGACCTCGGAAAACGATCGGGTGGCTGCGGTGGCCCGATTCAAAATCGAAAGCGAAGACTGAAAAGTTGGCATAACGGGGAAGTTGGAGGGAGCAAATGTACGAAACAGGTACTTATAAGCTGAAGTCAGGCTTGGCCCAGATGCTTAAGGGCGGGGTAATAATGGATGTAACAACTCCGGAGCAAGCCAGGATCGCTGAAACCGCAGGGGCTTGCGCGGTCATGGCATTGGAGCGGGTACCCGCCGATATAAGGGCGGTAGGAGGTATAGCCCGTATGGCCGATCCCAGTGTTGTTCTACAGATAATGGATACGGTTACTATACCCGTTATGGCAAAATGCCGGATAGGGCATTTTGTAGAAGCTCAGATTTTACAGTCGCTCGGGGTTGACTACATAGATGAAAGTGAAGTGTTAACCCCAGCGGATGAGAAATACCATGTGAATAAGCTTCCCTTCAAGGTGCCCTTCGTCTGTGGAGCGCGCAACTTGGGAGAGGCATTACGCCGCATCGGAGAAGGGGCAGCCATGATTCGCACCAAAGGCGAGCCGGGGACTGGAAACGTAGTGGAAGCAGTTCGCCATATCCGCCAGGTCAACGACGAAATCCGATGGGTAGCCAATCTACCCGATGAGGAATTGATGAGCGCGGGCAAAGAGATGAGTGCTCCTTATGAACTGGTACTGGAGGTGGCCAAGCTGAAAAGGCTGCCGGTAGTTAATTTTGCCGCTGGAGGCATTGCTACCCCGGCTGATGCTGCCTTAATGATGCAATTAGGCTGCGACGGCATTTTCGTAGGGTCAGGCATATTTAAGTCAGGTGATCCCGGGCGCCGGGCCCAAGCGATTGTGGCTGCCACCACTTACTTTAATGATGCAGCAGTATTGGCGGAGATTTCCAGGGATCTGGGTGAGGCCATGTCAGGTATAGATATAATGACCATCAAAAATGAAGACAGGATGCAGGAGCGTGGCTGGTAAAAAAGTAGGCGTTTTAGCCCTGCAAGGAGCTTTCACAGAGCATGAGATAGCGCTGGCTAGATGCGGAGCCCGCCCCTGCCAGATAAGAACTGAGCTTGAAATTGAGGCAGTTGACGCCTTGATAATCCCAGGCGGAGAGAGTACTACCATTGGCAAGCTGATGCTAAGCTTCGGATTGCTGGAACCGATTCGCAGACGCGTTAAAGAGGGAATGCCTATCTGGGGTACCTGTGCGGGGATGATCCTATTAGCCAAGGAGATAGTGGATATGGAGCAGGTCAGATTAGAATTGATGGATATTGCCGTAAAAAGAAATGCTTACGGAAGGCAGGTGGACAGCTTTGAAGCTGAACTGGAGGTAGAAGGATTGCAACCTAGCCGAGGGGTCTTTATTCGAGCCCCTTATGTGGAAAGGGTGTGGGGCCACGCGCATGTTTTGTGCCGGGTTAAGGATAAGACTGTAATGGTCCGGGAAGACAATCGGCTAGCCACAGCATTTCATCCAGAATTGACCAATGATCTTACCATACACCAGTATTTCCTGCGAATGTTGAATTAGGTTGGTTGCTAAAGAAATGGCAGTGTAATATAATTTACCAAAACTAAAGTCGAAATAATCCGATGATCGGGAAAAGTAAGATCCTGGGATACTCCAGAGAACTGGTGGAAGGTGTGAACCAGCGTGACCGGGGTTTGAAATCCACCCTGGAGGTTGACTGTAAAACGCAGTTGCGGTGGTTCCGTTAACACCATAGAGTGGGCGTTTGTACGCCAACTAGGGTGGCAACGCGGGAAATCCTCTCGTCCCTGAGCGGGCGAGGGGCTTTTTTGATTTTTAAGCAGGAGGGTTGTCCAGAAGATGAAAAATGCCCAGTATCTGTTGATTCCGGGCCCCACTCCGGTACCTTTACGGGTGGCCCGGGCCATGGACCGTCCAATGATAAACCACCGGGGCCCTGAGTTTTGTAAAATTATCGGGGATGTGGTGTCCGGGGTTAAGAGAATCTACCGCACCCGGGAGCAACTCCTGATTTATCCGGCTTCCGGTACCGGAGGGCTGGAAGCAGCGATAGCCAACTTCATAGCACCGGGAGAGAAGGTTTTAGCCATTTCGATCGGGGTGTTTGGCGACCGATTTGCCGAAATAGCAACTCGCTTTGGGGCCCAGGTTGAAAAGGTCGATTTCCCCTGGGGTAGCGGAGCAGACCCCAACATCATCAAAGAAAGGATAGAGAAAGACAAAGGTGGAGAAATTAAGGCTGTATTGATTACCCACAACGAGACATCAACTGGAGTTTGTAACGATATTGAGACCATCCGGAAAGCCATAAAGGAACACCCCGCTCTGTTTATGGTCGATTCAGTTAGCGGCTTGGGGGCCCATGAATTGAGAATGGATGACTGGGACTTGGATGTAGTAGTAAGTGGGTCACAAAAGGCCTTTATGATTCCGCCCGGCCTCAGCTTCATGGCCTTTAGCCCCAAGGCGCTGGCCAAACACAAGGTCAACCCTAATAGGTGCTTCTATTGGGATGTCACCCTCGGTTTGCAGTACCAGGAAAGCGGGCAAACACCTTTTACTCCACCTATTTCCCTTTATTACGGATTGCAGGAGGCCCTCAAAATGCTGGAGGAAGAGGGACTAGAAAATGTATTGATCCGCCATCGTAATTACCGGGACATGGTACGCACCAGTATTGCTGCGATGGGATTGGAACTGTTTACCAAAGATGCATTTGCCTCTAACGCAGTGACTTCCGTATGTGCTCCGACAGAAATAGGAGCCAATTCCATCCGGAAATATATGCTGGAGGAATTCAACATAATCCTGGCTGGGGGACAACAGAACCTTGACAATGTAATTTTCCGCCTAGGACATCTGGGCTATGTGCGGGAATTGGATATAATAGCTGTATTAGCAGCGCTTGAATTAACTCTCGTAAAGTTCAAATACGATTTGCAATTGGGATCGGGATTGCATAAAGCTCAGGAGACCCTGTTGAAATACCATATTTCCAAGCAAGAATAAAAGGGAGGAACGGTTGGATGGAAAGGAAAAGGGTAATAGTAACGGAAAGCATAGCCGAAGAAGGCTTGAATTTACTTAAGTCTGCACTGGATGTCGATTATCGCAGCGGCATTTCCAGAGAAGAACTTTTAGAAATAATAGATCAATATGACGCCTTAATTGTAAGAAGTGTGACCAAGGTAAACGAGGAATTGATACAGAGGGGCACCCAATTAAAAGTGGTCGGCCGAGCAGGCAACGGAGTAGACAACATCGACGTGGATGCCTGCACTCGCTACGGAATAATAGTGGCCAATACTCCAGATAGCAACACTATCTCAGCGGCCGAGCAGACGATAAGCTTGCTGTTGTCTTCGATCCGCAATACGGCTTGGGCCAATAATGTCCTTAAAGGAGGTACGTGGGATCGTTCTCCATTCAGAGGAACAGAGTTGTACGGCAAAATCGTTGGAATAGTGGGGTTGGGCAGAATAGGCTCCATGGTGGCAACTCGTCTCAAGGCGTTCAACATGAAAGTAATCGCGTATGATCCCTATATATCAGATGAACGGTTTGAGCGGTTCGGGGCAGTGAAAAAAGAAACCCTGGAGGACCTGGCTCGCGAAGCTGATGTGCTCACGGTTCATACTCCCCGTAACGAAGAGACCATGCACATGATTAACGACCAAGTTTTGGCCTCGGCTAAAGATGGGGTACGGGTAGTTAACTGTGCCAGGGGAGGTATTATCGAGGAAGCAGCCTTGGTTAAAGCCTTGGAAAGCGGCAAGGTAGCTTCGGCCGGACTAGATGTGTATGAGAAAGAACCTGCTTACAACAACCCATTATTCGATTTTACCAATACGATCTGCACTCCTCATCTGGGAGCGGATACTCATGAGGCCCAGAAGAGAGTAGGGGAGACCATCGCGGAACAGGTCATTAAAGCCCTGGAGGGGGGGATTGTTCCCAACGTAATCAACCTACCAACGGTGCTTAATGAAGAACTGGATTACTTACGCCCTTACATCACTCTAGCCGAGAAGATGGGTAACATATACTATCAGATATACAAAGCGCCCGTATCGCGGATTGAAGTTACTTACAGCGGGCCTATCAGTATCAACGAAACCGAGATTTTGACGATAGGGTTTCTGAAAGGCCTGTTGGAACCAGTGATGGGTGAGAAGGTAAACTATGTTAATGCCCGTTTGACAGCGGAGGATCGGGGCATAAAAATCTTCGACATGAAGGAAGGGGTAAGTCCCAAGCGATATAAAAACCTGATCTCGGTCAAGATTATTAGCGCCAAAAACCAGTTGGAGATTGAGGGCACCTTGTCCCGGGCTCGCAATCCATTATTGGTTGATATCAATGGCTACGAAACGGAAACCAACTTGTCCGGGTATGTACTGGTGGCAGAAAATGAAGACCGCCCCAGAGTAATCGGCCCGTTCGCCACTGCCTTGGGTGATGAGGGTATCAATATATCGGGAATGAAGGTGGCTCCTCACGCCAGCGGCGAGAAGGCCATTATGCTGCTGAATGTGGATAACAAAGTGACTGCTGAGGCCTTGGACCGGCTTGGAAAAATGGATGGGATTATAGGGAGACCGATATTGCTTCACTTATAAACAGGACCAGAATCGACCAGTAAGCAGCGGCCGTAGTGGTGGGAGGCCAGTTCCCATAAACGGCAAAAACGAAGGAGGAAAGGGAATGCTGGATGCCAAGATGGTTAGGGCTCAACCGGAGATGATCGAGACTGCCCTTCGCAATAGAAACCAGATTGGGCTATTGGAGAACTTTCTCACTTTGGATAACCAAAGAAGAACGCTGTTGGTGGAGGCGGAAGAGATAAAAAAATTTCGCAACGAAGCCTCGCAGGAAGTGGGGCGGCAGATGAAGCAGGGACTGACCTCGGACGATTTGGTGGATAGGGTAAGGCAAGCGGGACAGAAGATAAAGGAATTGGATCAGAAGTTGAACGAGGTCGAGTCTGCTATCGAGAACATCATGCTCAATCTCCCCAACATACCAGATGCTTCGGTACCGGTAGGAGCCAATGAAGAGAGCAACCGGGTGGTGAGGCGCTGGGGGGAACCGCGCCAATTTGAGTTTGAACCCCAAGCCCATTGGGATATCGGACCGGATCAGGGGATTCTCGACTTTGAGAGAGCCGCCAAGCTTTCCGGAGCGCGCTATACAGTCTACAAAGGGCTGGGGGCTAGGTTAGAGAGGGCGATTATCAATTTCTATCTTGACACCCATGTCTATCAGCATGGTTACGAAGAGATATTCCCTCCTTTTTTAGTAAACCGGGAATGCATGGTGGGCACCGGGCAACTGCCAAAGTTCGCGGAGGATATGTTTAAAATAGAGGGACGAGAGTTATACCTGGTGCCAACGGCAGAAGTACCGCTCACCAATCTGTATCGGGAAGAGATATTGGAGGAAAAGAACCTGCCTCGCTATATGGTTGCTTATACCGCCTGTTTTCGGGCTGAAGCGGGATCACATGGGCGTGATACCCGCGGAGTGATCCGGCAGCATCAATTCAATAAGGTAGAACTGGTCAAAATCGTTCTGCCGGACCAGTCTTTCGAGGAATTGGAGACCATGACCCAGGATGCAGAAAAGGTTCTGCAATTACTGGGACTTCCGTATAGGGTAGTATTGCTGAGCACTGGAGACATGGGTTTTTCCTCCGCCAAGACATACGACCTCGAAGTGTGGATGCCGAGCTATAATGATTATAAAGAGATATCCTCCTGTTCCAACTGTTTAGATTTTCAGGCACGAAGAACCAATATCCGATATCGGCCTGCTTCTAAAGAGAAGATACGGTTTGTCCACACTTTGAACGGCTCTGGAGTAGCTGTGGGACGGACAGTAGCAGCCATCTTGGAAAACTACCAGCAGGAGGACGGATCAGTAGTGATTCCGACGGTATTGCGGCCTTATATGGGGGGACTGGAGCAGATAGGCCAGGTGCAGAGCCGCGTTGATTGACATTCTTCTGGTTCCTATGCTATACTTGCTCTTGCACTGATTTAAGCAGTGTATTCCTTCTCGTGGAGGGGTGTCCGAGCGGTTGAAGGAGGCGGTCTTGAAAACCGTTGAACCTTTACGGGTTCCGTGGGTTCGAATCCCACCTCCTCCGCCATTAGTTTAATCATCCTGTTGCGGAGAGATGGCCGAGCGGCTGAAGGCGCTCGCCTGCTAAGCGAGTAGACGGCTAATACCTGTCTCGAGGGTTCAAATCCCTCTCTCTCCGCCATTTTATTTGAGTAATAAATTAAGTATATATCTGCGCCCGTGGCTCAGCTGGATAG
>LSQX01080439.1_pt1 | contig 14814 bp, 10 predicted proteins | sample 654561 | NCBI WGS metagenome assembly LSQX01 (sample SAMN04489861, study PRJNA283612) | anaerobic digester metagenome | isolation source: 4 biogas reactors fed with cattle manure at either 37C or 55C with and... | place: Denmark: Kongens Lyngby | collected 2014 | reverse complement strand
CGGACTTGTCCGTTGTGTAGGTGCTGATTCCACCTGCGCAGGTGAGGAAGAGGGCCAACTCTTTCTCACTGCCGTATTCTGTTGGACTCATGATAACATGCATGTCGACATATATCAAGCCTCTTGATTGAGAAATTTCAAGTTTTTTACCAGGAGAGTGAAATCATGGCAATGAGTGAAGCGCAGCGCAGGGCAAATACCAAGTATTTGACTGAGAAAGTTGAAGATATTAAAATCCGTGTTCCCAAAGGCGAGAAGGAGCTTTTAAAAGCCCATGCCAAGAAAATGGGTGAGTCGCTTAATGCATTTATCAATCGAGCTATTGAAGAAACGATAGAGAAGGATAACGCAAAAACTGATTAGCTCGAAGCTGTCCCTTGCCTTTGATTCCGTAATCTTAGTCTATGGTAATCCAGCAGTGCTTTTGAGTAATCACTATATAGCATCCTAAGCTGACTGGACCCTTTCCCTTTTGATGACTTATGTTGTGTCTCTTCTGCTTTCAGGTCCCGCATGATTTGGACACAAACACTTTCATTGTGAAAAGCGTCTTTACCATATCTTCTTATCATCTCGCAAATAGGATGTTTCTCCAGCTTTTCCCATAGTGCATATCGCAAGTCTTCATTGGAATAGTTCCTTCTATCTGTATACGCATCAGCAATCGCATGTCCCATGAGATACTGTTGTTCTGTGTCGCTAAATCCCAATATATAAAGCATCGTTGCACTGTGTCTTCGTAGCAGATATGCAGTTGGATCTTTTTCTTCAATTCTGTTGTTTAGTCTGCGCTCAGAAATCATCATAACATCTACCGATGCCAGTTTTTTTGCACTATACTTGATATTCCTTAAATGGTATCTTCCCCTGCGAGACAAGTCATCAACCAAGCTGCGCTTGTGATGTTCCTGACCATAACATGCTATTGGATATCCATCGACTTTCTGGTTAACGCTCTCACTTTCCGCACTTCCGAGTTGGTAGGTTTTAATCAGCATTTCACGACGCAGCATGATTATCTCCCATAATGTGGATGGAAGTGGCAAAAAACGATAAGCATTGCTGCTCTTTCCGCCTGATCTCATCACCTCTCTGGTTCGCGTAGCCGTTTCATAGATAGCAATGTTTTTCACACTCGGATATCCATCAATATCTACACATTGCTCGAAAGAAACTGGAACGACTTCTGCATTCCGGCAACCGCAAAAGAACATCATAAGCAATCCTAAGTCTTCGCCCGGCGCTTCTGCCAAATCAGATGTCAGCGATGCATACAAGGCTACAGACTCAAAAGCTGTAAGAGATTTGGGGATGGCTAAAAACTCCTTATCTGCAAAGGGCTTGATATTGGTTCGAGAGTAGAATACTGATCCCCATACATTCTCTTCGACATCCATTCCAGCACGATGAGCCGCTTCAAAAACGACACGAACCAATTTTCTGTAGTGATTCTCCGTTTCGTACTGGTAGTTGTAACGGTTCACCAAAATTTCAATGGCATCTTCTAATTCTTCCACAGTGATGTGACTTATAGCTTTAAATCTTGGAATCACTTGCAACAAGCGAACTCTGTAATCATCTGCATAATACTTGATTGTGTTCTCTGCCCACGGATCAGATATTCCCCTGATTTTACCGTCATCTGAGGGAAAGAAATATTTGACAAGCACCCCGGCGAAAGTCAGCTCTCCATTCACATCTTTCAAGCATGATTTATACCTGGTTGATATGCCTTTTAGGGCAGCTATCATTCTGTTTGTAATCATTCTACTCATGGGCGAGTCCCCCCTCCTGGTGATTGTTTCAAAGACTACTATTTCAACAAATCTGACCACTTGTCCAGTTTCTGAAAAAGCAAATTCTGACTGTGGATGTTTGCATAGTCCACATAGTTTGCATCCTTCACAAAATCCTGGCTATTGCCTGCCAAATAAGAGTACTCTCCGGGTAAGAGACCCAGTTTATGCCGTGCGTAGAACTCAAAGTTTGATGCAAGAATCTCACCATAATACTGATTAAGGTCGGTTTCTTTGTCCTTGAGGCCTTCATCCTGAAGTCTGATAATATGTGGGTTGATACCTACGAGTTGCAGAATCTGTTTTGAGAGTTTTCGGAGTGTTTTTGGCTTGAGTATGCCACCATCCCCTTCATTGACCCTGCTGTAATCCGTCAATAAAAGCAAATTTTCAGGCTTCAATCCGCTCTTGCTTACATTCAATACATACTCAATGCGTCGGGAAAGATATGGTTTGAGATAACTCACGCAAGGGATCCATCTGTACTTTTTTGATTCGTCAAAGCTTAAAATAACGCCCGCTTCTGTCATTTCCTGAGTGATTTTAATCAGCATTCCAAAAAGGAGGGGAGAGTGCTCAAATGAATCCAAAGAAAGAGCACAAACTTCACTCGCAGACAAACCAGTAAATAGCTGAATCATCAGTCCAAGGTAAGCAGGTTGGGCAATATTACTTCTTAGTTCAGTTAAGTATCTCTTCAGTGAGGACAGGCGTAAGGAGTTTTTCCCGAGCGCTGCCCTTGCTTGTTTTCTACGGTTGATTACCTTATGCACTTCACCTGCCCATGTGGAAAGCATGTTCATTTCTGTGCATTTCATCTCAACAGCATAGGTTAAAACAACATGAATGAGACCCAGCCGTTCATTGACCTCTTCAGATGACAAATCCTCAGCATTGGCCACCAGAGCGTCACTCAATCGTTCTACATCGCAGTCACTGATTCTTATAAGTCCAACATCGCTGAGCATGATATCTCTTAACAGTGCCTTCTTTCTTCCTGACAATCCTGTTTCCAGGTTCTCATGCGTATAATAAAACCCTCTTAATGTACTATCGCTGTTTCTTAATGACTCCGCATACCGCCGCGAAATTGCTTCTCGAACAGATTTGGGGAAATCCTTACCTTTGTCTTCCAGGTACTTCGGCGTATTTTCAAAGGGATACTCCATACATGCCCATTCCCTGGCACTCTCAATATCAGAGAAAACTCTGTTTATAAGTGTTCCCGGGATTTCTCTGCCAGTCTTTGTTCCCAAGTACTTTCTTGTCCGAATCTCTGGCAGTCCGCGACAATAAACACTAATACGTGTTAGAGTTTGACCATCAAAGACTTTTCTCATTCTGAAAACCAACTCAGGTGAGAAAACTATCTCTTCAGGCCCCTTTGTTGTTGAATGTGCAACATCTGAAATTGTGACGGGCGTTCTTCCAGTCGAAGGAGGTGTTAATGCAAGCCTGCTCTCCAAAATCGAGGGCTGTATGAGATTTGACCTGATGAGAATATCGTCGCCAAAGTGGCTGGGAGAATAAACTATTGGTTGTTGCGGTGGTATATGTTCATAGACTGGGTTCATTCCTATCATGTACGACAGAATGAATCTCCAACTTGAGGATTCCTTGCTCTTTTCTTCGATTAAACCATAGGCAGCAAGATGAAACCCTTCCACAGTTGGGTTAATACCCTGTTCAATAGTTTGCCGGTCGTTTTCATCCATTGAACAGAACAAAAAAAGATTAGCCTGACTCTTCAGACCCGTTTTATATTTGTAAACAAATTGTTGGATGGTTCGATCAGTCTCGCTTACAGTTTTCAGGTTGGCATACAGTTTCGTTGCAAGTTTCAATCGTCCCCATGTTCGATAACTGAGATAGCCTTCCCATTCATGAATTGTCACAACATTTGTTAGGCCAACCCTGTCTCTCCGAAGATTGCTTACTTTTACAAAATCGCAAACTGTTCTACTCGAAAAAACGAAAGATGTTGCTACAGCATTCAACGACGCATCGGAAAGCCATCGTCTGACAAAATAGAGCGAAGGGTCAATCAGTACCACATGCTCCGTGCTATCTGAAATATCTACTGAACCACTGATGAGTTCATAGACAAGACCAGTTTCAAGTTTTATCTGATTATACTCAGTGGTTGCATAGACAGATTCCAGATAGTCCAAAGGTTCAATGTCCCGAATTTTGACGAATAGTTCATTCGTCACCTCTCTTGGCTTGAAGCGAGCTGATGATGCACGATATGTTCTGAGCATAAGCTCAGTCCTGTATCTTTCAACATTGTATATATCAGTAAGCTCGTCAATAATCGTTTCAACCGTATTCTTTTCCGTGAAGTCTTCGTTTCTGATGACTATGTTTTGAACACTTCTTTGAAGAGCGGAAAACGCTTCGGGAGATAGGATTCCATCATTAACCAAAGGGACATCAAACAGGCCATACTGATAAGTGAGGTCCCATTTTTCTTCACCTGCCCTCGAAATGCATAGAACTGTCTCTTCCAGACTTTTGTCTTTCAGTATCTCCAGTGCACCGCGAGGGTCTCCCAACAGATCTGTACAAACGAATCGAAATAAGTCTGCCAAAGATAAGACGTCAAACAGTTCACCAAGCGAAGCATATTCCGAGGAAATACCTGATCCGCCAATTCCGAAAGTTTGCTTGAACCTTCGATCAAACTCCATTCCAGTGTAGCTCTTCATTCTGAAGATTTCCAAATAAATCAGCAGAATATCGTTCGAGGATATTTCTCTTCCTTTGAACTTTGGAAACCTTTGTAAACTATTAACTACTTTCGAGTAGAGTGCTGTCCTCATGCCCAAGTTTCTCATGAATATTCACCACCATCTCCCTATACAGCTGTATTATATCTACTACTTGTAATTGTACGCAACCGCGGCAGCCACTCAAAGACCTTTCAACAGCTTAGCCGAATAGGAAAGTGCGCTGACCAGAGATGTCAATGACCTATGCTCGATGTATGCTCAGGATCAAAAGAGCCTTGCCACCTTTCCAAGATGAGATGTACAACTTTGACGACGTCCGGACGATGCATACCCTGGATGGTATCGCCCAAGCAAGCGCCTTGTCCACAAACTCCGACACACTGGTGGACATCGACGAGGCCGTGTACATCATCGCAGCCCAGTCCATCTGTGAGCCCGGCACCCAACTGGCCATGCGAACCTTCCACACCGGCGGCGTGCCCTCGGTGGAGGACATCACCCAAGGTCTGCCCCGGGTGGAGGAACTGTCCGAGGCGCAAGCACCCCGGGCTATTGATTGCTGGGCCAAATCACCAGAAAACCGCTCAGGAACATTTTGTAAGTACCAACTTGTAAGCCAGATACGATAAACCAGCCAGAACACATCACCTCACCCGATTTATGAGGGGAGCGCAAGGTGGAGGTCTCCCCCTACTGCACCTACCAGATCCGTGACCATCCTCAACTCTGAGACCTGTGCATTACCACCACCATAGACCCCTATGTTGGGACGCATCGCAGCCATCTCCTCGCTGGTGTGCGTTGTTTTGGCACCAACTTCACCTCTTTTCAAACCGCCACTTATCTTGGCTGAGGACTTTCTTGAGCCGTAGGGTTTAGAGGCTTATGGATAATTGTTCCTGCTCAACCTTCTATATGCAACGCTCTGGTTTCATTGACCCCGGTAACACCGTGGACTGAACACTTTTTCACGCTCTCTTGAAAGGAGTAGCTTCTCATTCGAATGCTCTAATTCCGAATGCTGATAATCTGCGGATTAAAAAGTGGTGCTTTTTTGACTATTTCGCACCACTTTTTAATCCATAGGGTTTTTTCAAATGCTGTCACTTTGCTGTCAAAAAGAAAAAGGAGAGTCTGACTCTCCTTGATTTATATAGCTTTTTTGACCCTTAGATACCCTCGGCCCCTACTCCCACTCGCAAACTTTAAGCCTGACTTAAGCTTTATTGTTTAGGGATTATAGCGCCTTTTGATTTTGTTTGACACCAGTTATCCAATCTCCACGGTGTTCACTGATCTAGTGTTATCAAAATGCTATCAAAGTTTCATTATCAACCTTAACGCATTAGCTTAGTTATCGTCTCATTACGCCTCCCCTTTTTTCATTTTATCACAATACCGATAGTTTGACTCAACAAGATTCGTCGTCTGCTTCACGTTCTCTTTTTACAATATCATCATATGTGACACAAGGAGCTAGATCATACTGTATGCGCCAATCAAGCGGGACATGACCATCTTTCATTTCTTGCTTAAGTATGTTCCCAGATAATAGTCGTTCTTTAACCAATCGATCTTCTACATCTTGTGATGATAGGTCAATTTTATCATAATCTATATTGTATTGCTGGATAGCATCTCTTAGCAAATCGTGTTTTTCTAGATTCCGTTTGCCAGAGTTTAGTATTACTACAACACTTTTCATGAATTCCGAAAAGGCAGCGCGATATGTACTAGTTTCATGCTCTCGCGTACCATAAATGTTATCAACTACAAGGCTTCCTCTTCTATGAGGGCTTTCATGGCAATCTGCGACAAAGCACTGGATAAACTCACGATACTTAACAAGCAAGAAAACAGGATGAGGAATTGTTTGAAACACAGCCTTCATAAGGGTACATGTCTTGTTCCACCCTTGTATGCACTGGTGCAAAGTAATCTGAACAACGTGAAGCTCTCGATAGATGTCTTTTCCGTTATTCTTATCTTGGAAAACAAACATGCTCTTTGCTTCTTCAAAGCAATATCTAAATTCGTTTGCCGCTGCCATCCCCAGCTTTCCATGCTTAATAAAGGCATCAAGCGGAATATCCTTTTCTGAACGCGTCGTTTCAGGCAGACGATTATATAGGTAGAAAACGTTCATTGTTACTGTCATTTCCAACTTCAAACTTCCAATAGCATCATCCATTTACTCAAATCTAGTCTACTTGCAGATGACTCTACACAGCATAATTCAATGAAATCGTTGTTTTTTCTTTATTCCTTCAACAGTCCTTCTTCTCTAAGAAAGTCAACAAATCTATTGTGGATTTGCATATCTCGGACTGCAATATCCGCTTCAGTGAAGTCTGTCTTCTGAGTTAGTTCGGCATACTCAACAATAATGCTCGCAGAATGTACCTTGCCTCTTGCATCGACGTGTCCATTGTAATACTTTTTCTTGTCCTCAAATCTGTAATCTGACGCTCGAATGTTAATTGTCTTTTCCAAGAGAATCTTATTCCCCAACTCCTCAATCTTCTCCGGATCTTGAAGCTTGTTCTCTCTATTATGCCTTTCCTTAGCATAGATATGTTCAATGTCAAAACTAACTCTCTCATGTGGCGGTCTTTGTTGTCCTTCAAATGTGAATGCATACCAGGTAATCAGTGATCTCGTCACCATCCTGTTGTTCGTAAATTTGTAGTTTTCCAATACGTTCCTAATTAGTGTTTCGTCAAACTTGAATTCCGCAAAATCGCAAGCTTGACCATTAAAAACCTTTATCATTTCAGCGTACACTGGTGTTCGAAGTGCGTTAACGCCGGGGTTCGTTAAGGAATACGCAAAGATAAAGGCTGTAATTTTTGACAAAAAATTTGCGAAGCCTGCATTATCAAGGGTGTTTGTTTCGTCTCTTCGAGACAAGAAATATACTGATGTGAAGTATTCCCACATGCCATTGGGAGCATACTTTAAAACGAAAAGCTTCTTCAGAACTTCTTCTGAAAATCGTTGCGAATCTTGCGTATCCACCAGCTCCCAGAACTCTACAAGACTCATTAGGTCAGTCATAGTATGTCCAGAAAGAAGTCTGCGATACCTATCGTGCTCATAAAACTTGCGCAGTGCCTCAGTTGTGGTAGATTTATTCCCCTCCGATGCCCGGATGAAATACATGTATTTCGTAAACAATTCATCCATTGGTGTACCTGATATTGGGCGAAAAATCCTCTCACTTACAGAAGACAGTACTTTCCATCTATCGATAAAGTCACTCTTCTTTCCAGCTTTTTCGTAATACTTGTAAAACTGCGCTTTAAAAATATCCGCATCCGCAAGTGGTAATCCACGATCATTCAGTGTTGAAAATATTCTTAGCGCCGTATCTTGTGAATCCGCCTCAATCGGCAGAAGTATGCAATTGTTCAATATCCGTGCAGGCAAATAGGGAAAGTATGAAGGATACTCATCGACAAAACTGTCTATTTTGTTTTGAAAGAACCTATAGTTTTTGACATATCTGCTGTTGGCAGCTTTGATAGGCGTACCCTTTCTAAGGATGAACAAGAACTCCTCTTTTTCGTCATCGGTGGCGACTTCAGAGTCTATTTTTAAGTCATCCATCTTTGCATTTCCAAATTCATCTGTTTGCCAAATACATTGAGATATGTTTTTCCTCATATCCTTGGAAGGTTGATCCGCCATGAATTCAAACCGATCGTAGAAGGCTCTCAGGAGTAATAAAATCGTTGTTAAACGTTGCTGCCCATCAATAACCTCTGCTTGTCCTCTATTGTTTCTATAAGTTACTATGGCGCCAAGAAAATATTCATCACTTCCCTTAAACGCGTCTTTGTCATTGTCGGGAAAAGCAAAACTGAAAATATCATCCCAAAGCGTTTGGCACTCGTTTTCCTCCCAGGCATACGGTCGCTGGTAATCAGGGATTAGAAAATTGGCAGACTTATCTGTCAGCAGATCCTTAATCGTCTTTTGGTCAACATTCAGCTTGCTCATGCTACTATCTCCTCAGTAAGTGAAACTGCAATTCTCCTAGTACACAAACTGTTTTTTGTGCCAGAATCACTTTGTTGTCCATAATTTTCATGGTCTCCTGTTCTCGTCTTTGTTCCTGATACCATAAGCTGTTAGCATCAAGCTTCAGATGAACTATTCTTGTTTGCAACTCGTTATCCTTCGCAAACCTAGAGCTTGGCTTAAACAGTTTCGCTTTGTGATTATGAAGCCTTTCGACTTTGTTTGAAGACAGTTATCCATTCTCCACGGCGTTCGCTGCCTAACGGTTTTCGAATGCTATCATGGTTATGCTAACAACTTAGCTCGTAGTGGATACAACACAACCTTATCTACCAACATTACGGAGCCTTATTAGAGATTGCGTCTTCAATCAGCTGTTCGATGTTATCTTTGATGTCATTGTAGACATAAGTGCTCGATGAATAGGGTGAATTATAACAAGTAACATAATTTGACAATCGTTCGTTGTTTTTTCCAATCAGGATATTATAAAATGGATTGCTTCCCTTTGTTGTTTGATCTCCGTTCTGATCTTTCAGATTATGCACATAAATACCAACAATGCCTTTGTTTAGCTCATAAGCCTTTTTTATCTCATAGTCAATCCATTTACGCCCAGACGTTGTAGATCCAACAAGAACTACTAAACAAGACCGTTTAGCCATTTGGTCATTTATCCACTCTCTTATCTTTTGATCGCTCTTTTCCTTTACTTCTTCCCAGTCATTATCAGAAAATGTTGAGTTATTATCAACTTTCCCCATATTTCGCACTTCTGAAGCTCGCCAAGCATCCTTTTTGTATTCAAAGCTGAAAAACACCTGCCGTTTAGCCATATCTGCCGCCTCCTAGTTTATTATTTTGGTTTTATTATACCATACCTATGAATACCCCTCAATAAAGCTGCTGCTTCCTTACTATCTCACATATAAGCTCAACGAGTTGATTTATTCTGGTTTCTCGATTTAGCTTATCATAATATTCTGCAAGATGAGGATGAGCACCCGCACTTTCTCTCATCATCTTAAGAATCTCAGCAGAAGCACCCCCGGTACTGCCTACAGGGATGATTACTTTCCCCATAGCCTTGGCTATCTCAAACTCCTTTATCATACCATCTGCAATCACTATTTCATTATTCAGACACTTGTTTCCGAATATGAAAATTGCTATGCCAGCTCGCGAAATCATTTCCTCTCTGTAACGCTTCCATAACTCTTCTTTCGGAGTATCTCCAGAAAAAATCTGTGGAAATGGTCGCAAACAAAGATGCTCATCTACATGCTTGTATTTGCTTTTCATAATTTCCTCTAATGCTCCATTGATGACAGTGGAACCAATGCCAAGCCCAAATCCAGAGATTATCCGATAATCTTGCTTAACCAACTCTTTAGATAGATTGTGCGTAAATGCCATTGCACTTTGTAAATCCCATGGTGCCTCAGGCTTTTCTAAGCTACCCGAGACAAAAACATTCTTCATAAGGAATCCGCATTCAACCATTTTCAGGATATCGGTTATTTCCGAATAGCTATCCAGCAAGACGGCTTGTATCCCATACCTGCGCAAATCTCTGATTCTCAATTCTTGCTTAAGCTTTTTATAGAGATACTCTTGCTCACTATCTCCTTCATTTTGCTTCACACATTCAAAGAAACAATAATGGTCTCTGACTGACTCACCTAAAAGCACACGTATCTGGCTCAGAACATAATCTAAGTTTGGATCTTCAAAACTAAAGCCTATAAACAAAAAGGTCTTAGATATCAGATCCCCTTGCAGTGCAGTTCTAAATAGTGGTCGTTCGCTCGCATAAACTTCATAGTCATCTTTTGTTAGCACAGCATTTGTCGGGCAGCGAACATCACCATGCATTTTATAGACTACAGCATCTCTATCATAAATGTGATGAGCCAATGACTCTTGCGTTGTTTTTACATCCGCTTTTCTATTGTTGTCCTTTAGAGTGTTTTCGAGCAATTCATCGTAATTTGTTGTCCAATAAGTCCGCACTGGTAGCCTTGTAAGAATCTCAATGTTCTCATTTCGAATAGTGTCCTTGGTAAACTCATTTAGGATTTTTTGATTAATTGAAGATCTTGTTCCACGTTCATTCCGATAGTACTGTGCAATAGCAACTAGGTCGTGTTCTTTTTCTACGTCCAGCCCAATTTCTTCAGCGAGAGGTCGAACTAACTCTTTCCAATTTGTGTATCCTGAACCCCGTGATAAACCAGCACCAGCAAATACGCCTGCATACCCTTCTGATACAGCTCTTACATATTCTCGAACGAATTCATCTATGCTTGCCATGCCCTTAATCCTTTCTATGCCGCCACAGCATTCTTGTTTATCCCCTCAATCACAGCCCTTAAGTTCATAAACATCGTTACATCTTCAAACAGTTCACTCAAGTTTCCTTGATCGGTAAATGGGCTTTCTTGAAGAACGGACAGATCCTTCATCATGCCATTTCTAACAATGTAATTCACAATCTGGCGCACGAAGTACATCTGTCTGCTATCGAGCGCAACATCGTTTAAGAACTGTGAAAAGGCCTCATTGGCAGCCTTATGGCTAAGTCCGACAATGGAACGGACAAGTTCTCCGAGTGGGGTCTGTCCATACTGGGCAGCATACTGTTCTTTTGTCCCAAGCTCTTTCCAGAGAATATGTTCAAGGGCTTTGATATCCTCCTGCGTTAGCGGCTCGTTTCCCTTTAATTTCTCAATCGCTGGAACGTTCTGGTGCTGCAGGATGTAGTAAGCGACCTTCTTCTTGTAATTTGCAAGGTCATCGTTATCCAGCTGGGACTCATTCCATTCGATTGAGAGAATATCATCAGTGAAATCAGTATCATACCTTAGCCGCTCGCCCTCAGGTATGAACTTAATCAAGTCGCGAAGCTTGATGCGAATGTCTTCATAGTCAATTACTCCTGCTCGATCCAGCAACCCATTAAGCACAATCTGCTCCAACAGCTCTTTTTGTTCAATAATTGCCGGGATTGTCGCATATCGTGATAACTCCTCAGCCTTACGAATAACATCCTTCTTTGCTCGTTTGAAGCTCTTTTCGGTGAGCATAGCAAGCTCTATTTGATAGATCAACATATCAAAGCGAGCGGCTGCAATGTCATCATCTGTTGGCAAAACCAGCGGAGCTATATGTTCTGCAATCTGGAGCGTGTTTTCATAAGTGAGTGTGCCAAAGTCCTCTTCGGTTTGGTATTTATCAATAGTGCGCAGGTGCTGTTTCACAGCAAAATTATCTCGAGGTAATTCTGCAATTGTGTGAACCAGATCGTGTACCAGCTCCTTGCGATAACCCTGCAACTCCTTAGTTTGAAAGGCAAGGTCTTGAAGTTTGTAAACCATCTCCACTTTCGTGTTGAAGGTTCGCTCCTGCAAGGTGGCTATGCTTCCTGCCTCTCGACCCTTAGCGTGCAGCCGAAAGAACTCGAAGTTTCTGCACAAGTCAAAGATATAGAACTGCCGCTTGTCTTCCCCATCAAGCAAACCTTCACACAATCTGGTCCCGCGACCAATCATCTGCCAGAACTTCGCTCGGCTCAAGACTTTTTTGAAGAAAACCAGGTTGAGGATCTCCGGAACATCAATACCAGTATCCAACATATCTACCGAAACAGCGATCTGCGGATACTTGTCTCTATCTGAAAAATCATCGATCAAGCTTTGGGCATAATTCGTATAGTTATCAATAACCCTTGCGTAGTGACTGGGATAGTCAGGGTATTCCTTTCCCCAAACCTCCAGAATCTTCTCAGCGTGATTATGATTTTTTGCAAAGATGATGGTTTTTCCGATCTTCTCACCATAATCCACTCGCTGACCGTACTGCATCAATGTGTAAAGCGCTTTTCTAATGGTATCACTGTTGAATAGCCATTGATTCAGCGCACTGGAGTCTATGCTTTCCGGAAGATTGCCATCCTCATCAGCAAAGGTATTCTCGTACTCCTCTTGTTCTTCTGGAGGCAGCTCATCATAGATAATTCCTTTGCTCATAAACTGCAGTTCCGTCTCAATGGACACAAAGTCTACCAGATAGCCATCTTGTACCGCCTGAGATAACTCGTATCCATAGGTAGGTACACCGCTTTCCAGATCGAAAATAGCATAGGTATTCTTATCAATCTCATCCTTAGGCGTTGCGGTCAAGCCAACCAAAAGAGCATCAAAGTAGGTAAAGATATCCTTGTACTTATTGTATATGCTTCGATGTGCTTCATCAACAACAATCAGGTCAAAGTGTCCGGCTGTAAACAGCCGGTCTCCCTTTTCATCACGGATGTTGTCGATACAGTTCATCATTGTCTGGTAGGTTGAAAAAACTGCACGTGCATTAGCTTCTTCTTTGCCTTCAGTCAGGTTACAAAGGGACAAGTCTGGCATCAGATTATGAAACGCTCGCTTCGCTTGTGTAACCAGCGCATTACGATCTGCAAGAAACAGCAAGTTTTTCACCCATCCATGCCGGATTAGGACATCAGCTAGAGAAATGACCGTTCGAGTTTTTCCGCTCCCAGTTGCCATCACCAGCAGTGCCTTCCTGCGGTTCCGTTCACCAAAAGCGTCGCAAATGGCTTGAATTGCTTCTTTCTGATAGTATCGCCCTGAAATCTCGTCACTTATCCTGACAGCAAGCAGTTGCGTGCGATCCCGCATGATGTTAAATAGCTTTTCCAGATCTCTTTTTGCATATACACCGGAAACCTCTCTCTCCGGGTAGTGTTTATCGCTCCACATCCGTGTTTCATATCCGTTTGTCATGAAAATCACGGGGCGTTGGCCATGCTTTTTCTCCAAGAAGTCCGCATAGAGCACCGCTTGTTGGCGTCCTTTCTCCACGCTTACACTGGTTCGCTTGGCTTCAACAACTGCCAAAGGCAGCCCGTTGTCGCCCAAAAGCACATAGTCTGCATATCCAACGCCTGCATTGTTAGGCATTTGTCCAATAGGATACTCATCCACCCAGTTGGGACCGCGCTGCCAACCTGCATCCTGGAGCATCGCATCAATGTAGGCTTTCCGAGTCTGAGCTTCCGTCATATCCATGGGTTTTAGGATATAGCCTTGTTTTAGCTGCGCCTCTCGTTTGGCCGTAAGCTTCTCCCGTTTGGGAAGATTATCATCCAGCAAAGTCTGTAATTCTACTTCTTTAGCCGCTGACGGTTGTGCTGGCGTGTCAGCGTGGATAAGAGCATCCAGGAGAGAGGGGTCAAAGGGAACCTCAGTATATTCAGTACTATAGCAGAAAGCTACAAAATCGAGGAAGCTGTGCAAGTTTTGAAGAGCCAAAACAGCCTGGTCACGACTGACACCTCTTGGATTATGTGTAGCATTGTTACCAATGCGCCTTAGGTAATCCAGTTTGGGAAGCATGCCAAAGGGGAGCAAGTCTTTGAAATCCTCGCTGCTGATAAGTGTAATCAGTTTGTCCTCATAGGGCGTAGCAAGGGATTTATCCACGCTATAAACCCACTTCACCGCGAACTCAAGCGCTGTACGGCATGCTATAGCGCAAATGGCGGGCGAAATAGGCAACACCCGCTCTGCCGAGATAGCAGCTTCAGCAAAAGGCTCGAACTGTGGGTCGTTCCGAAGGAAATCAAAGTTGTTACGCATAGTGATCACACCTCTTCAAGGCTCAGTTACCTGTTTCGACTTTGTTGCTTGCTTCCACTCGAAGTTGACTTCTTACTACTCCAAGAGCGAATCTTCTCAGCACAAATTGTTGTCAGCGGCTCCCCAATAGCAGCTTTGTAATTAAACCCAAGCAATTGCATTGTTTTTAGAGTATCAACACTAATTAAGCCCTTGAACTGTTCAACTGCATCAACTGGTATGTCGGGCGAAAAATCCTTCAGAATTTCCAGGACATTTGAAACGGTGGACTCCAAGTGCCTAATATCCTCATCGCTAATAACAATTCTATCAAGCTCCGACTTATAAGCTTGAGCTATTCGGACTGCTTCATCGCGCTCATTAAGTAGCTCATTGACAATTTCATCATATACGTTGCGCAACTTCTCATTATCTCTGATTTCTTTTGCTGCCTTTATCTTATTGGTTACCGCAGTTGCAGTTCCTTTCACTGCAAGAGTTGTTAACTGTATTGAAAGGTCCACAACCGAAGGGTTTGTAAAACTCATTTAGTTTTCCTCCTACAAGCAATTTCGATAACGATTCAAGGCTTTGTTCAAGTTTAGCAAGTGTTCAGTGCATTGTAAATTTTGATTT
>LSQX01397373.1_pt1 | contig 14819 bp, 11 predicted proteins | sample 654561 | NCBI WGS metagenome assembly LSQX01 (sample SAMN04489861, study PRJNA283612) | anaerobic digester metagenome | isolation source: 4 biogas reactors fed with cattle manure at either 37C or 55C with and... | place: Denmark: Kongens Lyngby | collected 2014 | reverse complement strand
GCCCGAGGCGGACGGGGTGGCCGGGGAAATGCCCGTTTTGCATCTCCCGCCAATAAAGCCCCTTCTTATTCTGAAAATGGAGAACCAGGGGAAGAAAAATGGGTCAGACTTGAGCTTAAACTCCTGGCGGATATCGGGCTGGTTGGATTCCCTAATGCCGGCAAGTCAACGCTGATTTCCCGGGTGTCAGCAGCCAAGCCTAAAATTGCAGACTATCCCTTTACTACTTTGGTGCCTAATTTGGGAGTGGTGCAGCTAAAAAGCGGCGAATCATTTGTGGTGGCAGATATTCCTGGCCTCATTGAAGGTGCTCATGAGGGAGCAGGACTGGGACACCGCTTTTTGCGCCATATAGAAAGGACAAAGGTGCTTATTTTTGTGCTGGATGCTGCTCAGACTGAAGGCAGAGATGTTTTGGATGATTATAATACACTTTGTGAAGAATTGAAAAAATTCAGGGCAGATTTGACCAGAAAACCTTTTTTAATTGCTGCCAATAAAATAGACCTTCCCGAAGCTGAGGAAAATGTTATCAGACTTAGGGAAAAGTTTAAGGATAATATTATTTCAATATCGGCAGCCACCGGCCAGGGAACTAATGAACTGATGAAGAAAGCTTATGAACTGCTGTGCAAGGTGCCGGCTGAAGAAGTTACAGCAGGAGACGAAATCGTAGCACACAGATTTAACGAGGAACCGCCATTTATTATAGAAATAGTGGATGGTGTGTTTGAAGTCAGTGGCAAAAGGATCGAAAAACTAATTACCATGACTAATTTTAACAGCGAAGAAGGCTTGCAGCGGTTTCAAAGAACAATCAACACCATGGGACTGGAAGAGGCTTTACGAAAGCTAGGCATCCAGGATGGTCAGACAGTAAGGATCAAAAACTTCGAATTTGATTATAGTGAATAGATATACAAGGATGGGTGTTAGTTGATGGTTACGCGTGAAAATTTAATGAAAGCTCAAAGGATTGTGGTCAAGGTAGGAACCAGTACTTTGACCTATACCAACGGTAAACTCAATCTCAGCCGAATCGAAAGTCTGGTCAGACAGATCGTTGATTTACATAATTCCGGGAAAGAAATGATTCTGGTCAGTTCTGGTGCTATAGGTGTAGGTGCTGACAGAATGGGATTTAAAAGAGTCCCCCGTACCATACCGGAAAAACAAGCTCTGGCTGCCATTGGGCAGGGAGCACTTTTACATATGTATGAAAAAATTTTTGCCGAATATGGAAAGACAGTAGCCCAGGTTCTTCTCACCCGTGATGACTTTATGGAGAGAATGCGCTATCTTAATGCTACCAATGCACTCCTGGCAATCCTTTCCATGCAAGTAATACCTATTATAAATGAAAATGATACGGTTGTGGTTGAAGAAATCAAATTTGGCGATAATGATACATTATCAGCAATGGTAGCAGGTATTACAGATGCAGAATTATTAATTATCCTGTCAGATGTTGATGGTCTTTATGACAGTGACCCTCGGCTCAACAGCAAAGCAGCTTTGCAAAAAACGGTAACTGAAATAACGGAAGAAATGGAAATCAATGCTGGTACAAAAGGCAGCAGTTTTTCCAGCGGAGGAATGACCACCAAGCTTAATGCTGCCCGCATCTGCATGGCGGAAGGGGTACCCATGGTCATTGCCAATAGCAGTTACGATGATGTGATTCGCCGGATCGTAAACGCACAGGATATTGGAACGCTTTTTGTACCCCGGGAAGAAAAAATGCAGGCACGTAAACGTTGGATCGCTTTCGGGTCGGCCACCCAGGGGAAACTTTATATTGATGCGGGAGCTCTGACGGCTCTGGTAAACAGGGGAAAGAGTCTATTGCCTTCCGGTATTTTAAAAGTTGAAGACGAATTTGACCGTGGTGCGGTAGTGGCAGTGATGACTGAAGATGAACAGGAGATTGCAAAAGGCATGGTAAATTACAGCTCCCAGGAAATAAAATTGATTGCTGGACATAAGACGTCTGAGATTGAAAAAATACTGTCTGTAAAAGATTATGATGAGGTCATACACCGTAACAATCTTTGGGTGAAGTAAAAATCTATGACGGGAGAGACTAATATGAACAATGATTTAGGAAAAATTCTCACCAAGCAGGGGGAATTAGCTAAAAAAGCAGCACGGGTACTGGCGGTAGCAGATACGAATCTAAAAAACGATGCCCTCTCCAAAATGGCTGAGTATTTGGAAAAAGCGGAAGAGGAGATTATTGCTGCTAATGCTGCCGATATAAAGCTGGGCAAAGAAATGGGACTGACTGCAGCTTTACTGGAACGGCTGATGTTGGACAAAAGCCGGATTAAAGCAATGGCAGATGGTTTGCGTGAAATTATGCGTTTACCTGATCCGGTTGGAGAAGTACTTTCAATCAGCCGCCGGCCAAATGGTTTGGAAGTAGGCAGAATTAGAACTCCGATTGGAGTTATTGGAATTATCTATGAATCACGCCCCAATGTTACTGCAGATGCTGCAGGGTTGTGCCTGAAAGCGGGAAATGCAATATTATTAAGGGGCGGTGAAGAAGCTATCAATTCCAACCGTATTATTGCCCGCGTCATTTCCGAAGCGGCTGTTGCTGCCGGTCTTCCCCAGGGAACGATCCAACTGGTGGATAGTCTTGATCGTCAGTTGGTAATAAAAATGATGCAAATGAATGATTATCTGGACTGTTTGATTCCTCGAGGCGGGATGGGGCTTAAAAAAGCAGTAATAGAAAATGCTACTGTCCCTTATATTATGACCGGCATGGGTAATTGTCATGTTTATGTAGACAAATATGCAGATCTTAAGAAAGCCCGGGCTATTGTAATGAATGCCAAAGTACAGCGGCCTTCAGTGTGTAATGCGGCAGAAACATTACTGGTGCACAAAGCAGTGGCGAAGGATTTTCTGCCTCAAATGTGTCAAGATCTGATGGGGGCAGGAGTAGAAATCAGAGGCTGTCCTGTAACCCAGGCAATTGCTTCCGGTGTCATAGCTGCCACTGAAGCTGACTGGGATGAAGAGTACCTGGATTTAATAATAGCCGTTAAAGTGGTAGAAGATTTGGAGGAAGCCATAAACCATATCAATGAACATGGTACTGGACACAGCGAAGCCGTAATAAGTGAAAACTATACAGATGTACGGCGATTTATGAATGCTGTTGATGCCGCTGCAGTTTATGCCAATGCCTCAACACGTTTTACAGATGGCAATGAATTTGGCTTTGGAGCAGAAATGGGTATCAGCACCCAAAAGTTGCATGCCCGAGGACCTATGGGCTTGCGGGAACTTACCACCACCAAGTTTATTATTTATGGTGATGGGCAAATACGCTAAGATGTTATTTTTCTGCTTTAATAATTTACTCAATAATTTCAAATTTATAGCCGGCTAACTTTTCCTTATTCTCACTGCTTAGTAAATAATCCCGCTCCAAGGGAATCCGAGTAACAGGGCTGCCGCACAATTCAGTTGTAAGATAGCGGAGGCCATTATCATTTATGATCGTTACAATTCGTTTTAAATGAGGATATTTCTCAGCCAGCTTAAGAGCTGCAGCAACATTACATCCTGATGAAATGCCGCAGAAGATACCTTCTTTTTTTGCTATTACCCTGGCCATTTTAATTGATTCAGCTGATGATACTAAAATCATACCATCCACATAATCCAAATCTAGAATTGGAGGAATGAGGCCATCAGCAATTCCCTGAATTTTATGCTGGCCAATTTTACCATAAGCCAGAATAGGTGATTCAGACGGTTCTGAAATAAATATCTTAATATCAGGATTCTTTTCTTTTAAAAATTTAGCATTGCCGGTTACAGTGCCACCGGTTCCTTGACACATAATGAAGGCGTCAAATTGGCCTGCTGTTTGTTCCCAAATTTCCGGCGCAGTATTTTCCATATGAGCTTGCAGATTTTCCTGACGATAAAATTGTCCAATCTCAAAGATTTTTTCTCCATACTTTGCTTTGAGTTTTTCTACTTCTTCCAGTACTAAATCCACATCGGTTTCGGCTCCCGGTGTCAAAACCAGCTCAGCACCATAAGCAAGAATGGTCTTTTTGCGTTCTTCGCTCATTCCTTCCGGCATAACGATAATTACAGGATACCCTTTGGCTGCACCCACCATGGCCGCAGCTATACCAGTATTGCCGGTAGTCCCCTCCAATAATATCATACCAGGCTTAAGGGCTCCTTTTTGTTCAGCTTTTTCCACGATCGAATAGACTACACGATCTTTCAAACTGCCGCTGGGATTTGTATATTCCAGTTTCACACAAATTTCTGCCCCATCTGGTTTGCTGATTTTATTTAACCTGATCATCGGGGTCAGGCCGATTGATTCCAGAACATTGTTATAGATGTTCTGGTTTCTGTTCCAATTCATACTCATGTACCCTCCTTAAAGTTGAAAAATAAGATAATACTATAATGGCCAGTCTGTTTTAAATTTCAAAGGTCTTGTAATATAAAATTTCTGAGCTTCTGGCACTTGTCTGAAAAATTCAGGCAGCTCTGCAGTTTCTTTTTCAAATAGAATCAATAACTGCTGGAAGAAATAATTGCGGTCAGCTTTATTTCTGAGGGTCAGACCTTTTCCGGTCAGTTTTTGTCCTATTACACTATTTAATTTGTTCTCGTAATCAGCCAATTGATCAAAAAACCTTTTCCAGGGTTTCAATATTTCTTCTTTTTCCCAGTCTATGCCTGGGCATACAAAATGACGGCAGATCGATTCACGCAATGATTGCTGAAGCAGGCAGCCGCTTTCAGTACTGTGAAACTGGCAACGGTATGAATTTCCTTCCGGACTGTTATTAACTGTAACAGAATAATCCAGGACAGTCAGGTTAGGCAAATTAAATATAAACTCCAGCAGTTCAGGTTTACTTTTCAACAGATAAGCAAAATCACAGGGATAAAATACTGGTGAATAGTAACCACAGCAACCCTTATCATCTTGCCGCGGACATTCACCGCATAAATCAACTTCAATATAACTTCTTAATCCCTGATTGTGAAATGTTAAGCAGATGGTTTTGTCCATAGAAAGTTCCTCTCCTACATAGCTATCTTATTAATTATAGAGTTTTTAGCATCAGGTTTAAAGGGTAAAACAATTGCATTCATCTAGTAAAAGTGGTGGTTTGGATTTTATTTACCCTTGTAGTACAATTTAACTTGAGGTTTTTCAACATAACAGCGATCAAAACTGGAGGCAGGATACATTGCATGAAAATATAGCAATTATGGGGGGGACTTTCGATCCGGTTCACTATGGTCATTTAATGGCGGCAGAATTTGCTCAGTGTGAATTCGATCTGAATAAAGTTATTTTGATGTTATCGGCCAGACCGCCCCATAAAAATGGTGAGTCAGTATTAAATAATGAGCATCGTCTGGAAATGTTGAAGCTTGCTGCTGCCGACAGCAAAATATTTGAAGTGTCAACCCTGGAACTAGATCGCCCCGGTTACTCTTATACCATCGATACCATAAGGTATTTTCAAGATCATTACCCGGAAAAAACAATTTATTTTATAATGGGTTCTGATGCGCTTTTTTCATTCCATACCTGGAAAAAAGCTGAGCAGTTAAGCACTATGTGCAGATTTATCGTAGTAACCCGTCCAGGTTATAAACTGGAAAAAAATCATCCCCAGTATGCCAACCTCCCTGCAGGACTTTGGGAGAATATTAATTTTCTGGAAGTACCGGGATTTGATTTTTCTTCAACTGATATAAGAAACAGAGTTAGACAGGGGAAGCCCATAAAATATCTGGTACCGCCTGAAGTTGAGCAGTATATTAAGCAGCACGGTTTATACAAAGGACTGGAGGCCAAGGATGCTTAACAGTAAAATGGCTTTAAAAGCAATTGAGGCACAATTATCTCCCCCCTTGATCAGGCATGTTTGTCAGGTGGCTGAAACAGCGCAAAAAATGGCCAGACTATACCGGGTAGATGAAGAGAAGGCATATATGGCAGGCATACTTCATGATTATGCCAAAGAGAAACCCCAGACGGAAATTTTGGAAATTGCTGCTGAAAATAACCTGCTTGATGATGTGTACAGACAGGTACCTTATCTGCTTCATGCACCGGTTGGGGCTTTGCTGATAAAAGCAGAACTGGAAATTGATGATGAGGAAATAATAATAGCAATCAGCAATCATACTTTGGGAAGACCCTTTATGAGCGATCTGGAAAAAATTATTTTTTTAGCTGATATGATCGAACCGGATAGAAATTTCCCTGAAGTAAATAAACTGAGGAACCTGGCTGAAAAGGACCTGGATGAAGCAATGCTTTTTGGATTGGATTCCACACTAAAATATTGCCTGGATAAAAAGAGCATCATCCATCCGCAAACCATTATAGCTAGAAATTATTTTCTGGCACAGATGGCAAGGAATAATTATAATGAATCATAAGAAGGATATGATGTTAAGGGATTAGAAATAATTAAAACAAAGATCTTTATATTAAGGAGGGTATTTATTGCTGGAAGACGATAAAATGGTTCAAATCATTGCTGAAGCATGCCTGGATGAAAAAGCACAGGATGTAGTGGTTTTAGATGTCAGCGAGCTGACCGTAATAGCTGATTATTTTATAATAGCCTCCGGTAAAAGCACCATTCAGGTTAACAGTATAATAGATTATGTGGAAGAAACTTTAAAAGAGTATGATATCCATCCCATTCGCCGGGAAGGACACCAGCAGGGTGTTTGGGTTGTTTTGGATTATGATTTTATTATTCTCCATGTATTCAGAAGTGAAGAACGTGATTATTATAATTTGGAAAATCTTTGGGGCGATGCTCGCCGTATAGAATTTGAAACAGTGTAAAATGTAAAAATGAATCATAAACAAGAAACCGGTAGTGAATAACCGGTTTCATTTATTTTATTGATGTGTTGGGGGGGGAGGGGATGGGCGAAGCTTCCAAGCAAGCCCAACCCCGGGGGTGTATACCAACACTTTGGTATCAATTATTTAATTACGATATTGATTAATTTGTTCGGGACCACAATAATTTTTACAATATTTTTGCCATTTGTCAATTGTTTAATTTTGGGGCTGTTTAGTGCTAACTGGGTCATTTCGTCTTTTGAAGCATTGGCAGGAACCCTAAGGCGTTCTTTTACTTTTCCGCTGATCTGAACGACTACTTCCACTTCATCAAGGACCAAAGCTTCCGGATCATATTTTGGCCATGACTGCAGATAGATACTGTCCTGGTTACCTATGCTCTGCCATAATTCCTCACAAATATGAGGTGAAAAGGGACTTAATAGGATCAACAATTCTTCAATTGCCAGTTTAAGCAATGCTTTGTTTTTATCTTTAACCTCACGATAGCTGTTTAACTGGTTGGTAAGTTCCATTATGGCACTTATGGCCGTATTAAAATTAAAGCGTTCTTCAATGTCTTCAGTTACTTTTTTAATGGTCGCATGTATCTTATAATACAGGCTTTTATCCACTTTATTTAATGATTCAGGATTTATTTCTTCTGTTATGTCCTTTAACTCAGGCATATAATCATGAACCAGTCGCCAGACACGATTAAGAAAACGTGAACTTCCTTCTACACCCTGGTCACTCCATTCCAAGTCTTTTTCCGGAGGTGAAGCAAAAAGAATAAAGAGTCTGGCAGTGTCTGCACCATAATAGTTTATTATTTCTTCCGGGCTTACCACATTCCCTTTGGATTTTGACATTTTGGCTCCGTCTTTTAAAACCATTCCCTGAGTAAGCAAATTGGAAAAAGGCTCCTGACTGTCAATCATTTTTATATCATATAAAAACTTGGTGAAGAAACGGGCATACATTAAGTGTAATATTGCATGTTCAACTCCACCGATATATTGGTCCACCGGCATCCAATAATTTGCCTTGTCCGAATCAAAAGGCAAATTACTGTTAGCAGGATCACAATAGCGGGTAAAATACCATGAGGAACATACAAAGGTATCCATGGTATCTGTTTCGCGGCGGGCTTCGCCTCCACATGCAGGACATACAGTCTTGTAAAAGCTCTCAACATAATTGAGCGGGGATTCGCCGGTGATCTTAAAATCAACATCTTCAGGCAGCAAGACCGGTAAATCTTCATAAGGTACGGGGGTTGGGCCGCAATGAGGACAATAGACAATGGGAATTGGTGCACCCCAGTATCTCTGCCGTGAAATCAACCAGTCGCGCAAGCGGTAATTAATGGTGCCATTCCCAATGGAGTTTCTTTCCATATGATCGATTATCTGCTTCTGGCCTTCTGTCACCGATAAACCATTAAAGGAACCGCTGTTAACCATAAAACCTTCTCCTGAATATGCTTCACTGAGTTCGCCTTTATCAGGAGTATCAGAGCCTTGAATAACCACACGAATCGGAAGATCATATTTTTTCGCAAAATCAAAGTCACGCTGATCGTGAGCAGGAACTGCCATAATGGCACCAGTGCCATAATCCATCAAAACATAGTTGGCGATCCAAATCGGTACTTTTTCATTGTTCATTGGGTTAATGGCATAAGCACCAGTAAATACACCAGCTTTTTCAAGCTCGTTACTGGAACGGTCAACATCGCTTACCAGTTTGATCTGGTTAATAAAGGCAGTGGCTTCTTCTTCCTGGTGAGTTCCCTTGGTGATAGCAGACACCAAGGGATGTTCAGGAGCCAAAACCATATAAGTAACACCGAATACAGTATCAGGACGGGTAGTAAAAACAGTCAGCTTTTCATCATGGCCTTCGATGGCCATGGAAAATTGGCAGCCTTCACTGCGTCCTATCCAGTTTTTCTGCATGGTTTTAACTTTATCCGGCCATCCTGGTAGTTTTTCCAGGTCGTCCAAAAGCCTTTGGGCATATTCAGTTATTTTAAAAAACCATTGTTCCAGTTGCTTTTTATCAACTTTGCTTTCGCATCGCTCGCAGCAGCCTTCCACTACCTGCTCATTGGCCAGAACCGTCTGGCAGGAAGGACACCAGTTAACTGCGGCTGATTTTTTGTAAGCCAATCCATTTTCATAAAGCTTTAAAAACATCCATTGGGTAAATTTGTAATAGTCAGGATGGCATGTAGCTACTTCGCGATCCCAGTCATAGCTAATACCCAGAGTTTTGAGCTGTATTTTCATATTGTCTATGTTTGCAAAGGTCCATTTGGCAGGATGACTACCATGTTTTATGGCAGCATTTTCCGCTGGCAGTCCAAAGGAGTCCCATCCCATAGGATGTAAAACATTATAACCATTCATCGCTTTGAACCTGGCAACAACATCACCGATGGCATAATTGCGGACATGTCCCATGTGCAAATTCCCGGAAGGGTAAGGAAACATTTCCAAGGCATAATATTTAGGTTTTTTCTCATCTTCGGTTACTTTATAAAAATTATTCTTTTCCCAGTGTTCCTGCCACTTCTTTTCAATTCGACCGGGTTCATATCTGATATCCATGACAGCCTCCTAAAAATAAAAATAAAAAAACACCCTGATCCCTGATTAGGGACGAGAGTGAAAATTCCCGCGGTACCACCCTTATTGACAAATAATTGGTGGAGCTAGTGGGATTCGAACCCACGACCTCTTGAATGCCATTCAAGCGCGCTCCCAACTGCGCCATAGCCCCATCTTAATTGTCCGCTTACTTGTATAACGGAATGACCGTCCCAAATTACATGTCATTTGGGAAGCTTCTCGGCGAGTTCAACCGGCGTTGTTACTTTTCACCTGACGTAACTCTCTTAAGATGCCTGTTTACTACTCCGATTCCATGCCTTTTGTTATGCAATTGACAATAGCAATTATATGTCATGAAAAAGGTAAAGTCAATCATTTCTTAATTGGTTTTTATAAATCTAATAGTAAAATGGAGGCGTAATAAGCCTCCATTTTACGTAATTTTAAACAGACAGTAAATCTTTCGCGATGACCAGTCTTTGTACTTGAGCAGTACCCTCGAAAATCTGCATGATTTTAGCATCTCGAAAATACTTTTCTACCGGATAATCTTTTATGTAACCATAACCGCCAAAAATCTGAACAGCATCGGTGGCTACTTTCATTACCATGTCGCCGGCAAAGCATTTTGCCAGTGAAGCAACAGCGGTAAAAGGTAGCCCGTTGTCCTGATTACTGGATGCTTCCAGATACAATAGCCTGGCAGCTCTAATATATTGTGCCATATCAGCCAACATAAATTGAATGGCCTGCAGTGAGGCGATTGGCTTGCCAAACTGAATTCTTTCCTTGGCATATTGTATAGATGCCTCCATAGCGGCCTGAGCAATACCAACTGACATAGCAGCTACACATGCCCGTGAAAGATCCAGGGTTTTCATAGCAATCTTGAAACCGTCTCCCTCAGAGCCCAGAAGATTGGCTGCAGGTACTCTTACTTCTTCGAAGGTAACCGAGGTGGTGTTGCAGCTTCTTATCCCCAGTTTATCTTCTTTAGGCCCAATTGTGATTCCGGGACTATTGCGATCAACCATAAAGCAGCACATACCCTTATGACCAAGCTTGCGATCGATCGTGGCAAATACAGTATAAAGACCGGCAATTCCCCCATTGGTTACAAATTGTTTGGAACCTGTCAAAATGTAATCGGAGCCGTCCTTGATACATTTAGTTGAAAGGCTGGCAGCGTCGGAACCTGCTCCAGGTTCCGTGAGGCAGAAGCCGCTCATTGCGCCTTCATTTTGCAGACCATACCACCATTGTTTTTGTGCATGGGTACCCGCAATAAAAACCGGGTCAGGACCTAGTAAAGTGGTACCAGTCAATGAGGTGGCAAGACCTGCATCTCCATGAGCTATTTCTTCTATTACAAGATTTTGCGCAACATGGTCCAGTCCTGCCCCGCCATATTCAGCAGGAATACCGATAGTAAGCAAACCTAAATCGAACATTTTTTTTAAAACATCTTCGGGCATTTTATTATCTTTGTCCCATTGCCCAGCATATGGAGCAATTTCGTTGTCGGAAAAATCACGCGCCATTGAGCGGAGCATCTCCTGCTCTTCAGTATATCTGAAATCCAATTGGTATTCGCCTCCCCCAAAAACTTAACCAATTCTTTTATAGAATTGAATATCTCTATTTATCTGTAAATCTGTTATTACTTGGACGGATTTATATATTTCTGGTCCACAGTGATGCCATTGCCGGACCTCCGCCAACGCATAAAGATGCTCCACCTAATGAAAGTCCCAACAATTCCATTTCATAATAAAGGGAAACTATGATACGCAGAGCTGTACATCCTACCGGATGGCCTAAGGCAATACCTGATCCATTATGATTGCATTTTTCCATATCCAGTTCCAGTCCAAAGTCTTCTTTCAGCATCCTGCCGACAGCTAAAAACTGAGGAGCAAAAGCTTCATTTATTTCCCAGTACTCGACATCTTCAAATTTAAGATCAGCCTGTTTTAAACATTTGGGAATGACAACAGCCGGACCAAGTCCCATTAATTTGGGGTCTACTCCTTCGGTGCAGATATTGACTAGTCTCATAAGGGGCTTGATTCCAAGTTCGGCAGCTTTTTCTTTAGACATGATCACAACTGATGCCGCGCCGTCGTTTATACCCGAGGCATTAGCGGCAGTGACAACACCACCTTTTAGAAAAGCGGAAGGAAGTTTGCCGACTGATTCAAGACTGGCATCAGGGATAGGATGTTCATCGGTATCGAATATTTTTATTCCTTTTTTCGTTTTAATCTCAACCGGTACGATTTCCCGTTTAAATTTATTTTCCTTAATAGCTTTTGTTGCTCTATTATGGCTCATAACAGCTAATTCATCACATTCCTGACGGCTGATACCATACTTTTGTGCACAGTTTTCAGCAGTAATACCCATGTGACCGGGAACCAGCCTGTCAACCAAACCATCATGGATCAAAGCATCTTCAATGGTTCCCTGATTCATTCTGTATCCTGCTCTGGCCTTGGGAAGCATATAAGGAGCATTGGTCATGCTTTCCACCCCTATTACAAGGGCAATATCAGTTTTATCAAGCATAATATTGTGAGCGGCGATTTCTAATGCTCTCATACCTGAGGCACAGTTTTGATTTACATTGACGGCACCGCTCCTATACGACAGGCCTAATTCCATTGATACCTGGCGGGCGGGTAGAGAACCTTGCATATGTGGGTATACAGAGCCCATGCATATTTCATCAATTGTATCTGCAGCTATGTTAGCCCGATTAATTGCCTCTCTTCCGGCAGTAACAGCCAAATCGAAAGCTGATACATCTTTGAGTCCGCCTAAAAACTTACCGATAGCAGTCCGGCAGGCGCTTACTATTACTACATCTTTCAACTTTAAAACTCCTCTCTCAATATAAAATCTATGGTTTTTTATATCTATCAGGGAGGGAGAATCGTTTTTAAATAAGAAAAACTCTTTATAATCTGTAAGGAAGATTAATTGATTGGATAAGTAACATTCTTTATATTTATCAGGGAGGGAGATACTGATTTGGATAAGTAATATTTATCTTTTTTGTTTAGCCTATCACCCCTTCTTAAGATTTGACTTAAATCATACCATAGTTTGGTTAATATCTAAATACCAAAAATACAGTAAAACAATATTTGTTTTGATAATATTTTATTTAAGAATAAATATCATGCCGATAATCCAATCTATATTTAAGTTTAAGTATTGGAGGAAATAATTATGAGCAAACGAAAAAAGGATAATCCCAAACAAAAGCGATTAAAGGGAAAAAAGCAAAACCAAAATGGTAATTTGCAAAATAACCAGGAAAAACAAAGCTAATAAAAAAACCGCCCAAAAGGCGGTTTTTTATGTAATAGGAGTAAGCAAATCTATAAGCGGAGTTCTGTATTAGACAGCCATCTATCTTGAGTGCCAGTTGCCTGCCACTTCCAGCGACCTAACCCGGGAACGAAGCGGGCAACTTCAAAGTTCCTCTATTTGGTCTTGCTCCGGATGGGGTTTACCGAGCCATTTAGTCACCTAAATGCTGGTGAGCTCTTACCTCACCTTTCCACCCTTACCTCATAAAGAGGCGGTTTATTTCTGTGGCACTTGCCTTAGGGTTGCCCCCACTGGACGTTATCCAGCATCCTGCCCTATGGAGCTCCGACTTTCCTCAGATAAAATTATCCGCGGCCATCTGATTTACTTACCTTGTAATTATACCCGTTTTTATATGATTTATAAAGCGGCAGATATTTGAAATTGATTTTAAGGCATGTAAAAATAATGATTAATTTGCAGGATAAATGCTATTAATAGAGAATAGTTAAATAAATACAAAACAAGATTCAACGGGGGAAGGTTAGTTTCTTGTTTTAGTTTGATGGAAAGATTAAAATAGTTAGTAAGAAGTTATTTGAGGGGGTGAAAAGGTGGTAGCAGTTTTCGGGTCTGCAGAACCGCAGAGTTTGACTACGAACTTAATTTATATTGCGGCAATTTTGCTTTCAATATATATATTTATTAAGTTCTGCAGTTGGGCAAAAAGTTTTAAATTATCGGGGACGTTGAAAAAAATTATTTTTATCTTAACTGGTGTCGGTTTGGTGGTATTTAATGTTTTATATGCCCAGGGTAATGCAGCGATCAAAGCAGGGGATTCATCTATAGCCTTAATTGCAGTGGCAGGGGCTATGGTATGGGTATTTGTTTTTGCTTTTGCTTTAATGGCTGAGAATAAACCAGAATAATTAAATTCACCATAGGCGGCATTAGCCGCCTTTATTTTTATTTATTATGAAAATTATAGAAAAGATTACTAACTCTTCACAAAGCAAATTTTTCAGTAAAGGAGCCCAGAAATGCAGGAGATCCAGGTTAACCTTTATAGTCCTGATGGCGAAAAAATGATCTGTTGGTCCTATAAGGGGAAAAATCTGCGGGAAGTGATTGCCTTAAGCAACAGGGACCCGGGCGGGTCATGCGGTGGAAGAGGCACTTGCGGTAAATGCAAGGTCAGAATTCAAGGAGATGTAAGTCCATTAACAGCAACAGAAAGTGAGTTCCTGCTGCCAGAGGAATTAAACCAGGGAATAAGACTTGCTTGTTTTTGTACTATCCAAGGCCCGCTGGAAGTTTACCTGGATTATGCTCCGGATAGTAATAAAAAAAGAATTGGAAAACCTAAACATCATCCTTTTAAAGCGCAGTTCAAAACAGAAATATTTTTTATTGACGGGCTGGAAAAAACAAGCCCGGTACCTCTGTTAAAGCGTATCAGCAATGCACTTCCAGGATATACAGTCAGCCTTTCCCCGGAAAATATAAATGAATTGGCCAAACTTGACAGAGCAGGGAGACCAGCTCTTGAATTAAAGGCATTGATAATTGATAATCAGTTCATTAACTATGTTGGACGCAAAAAGCGACCAGCATACGGTTTAGCACTGGATATTGGGACTACAAGTCTGTTTGCTTATCTGGCTGATTTGACCAACGGGGAAGTAATAAAAGCGGCATCGACTGCAAATATGCAACGGATTTACGGAAGTGATGTGATGTCACGCATAAGCTATTGCATGGAGAAGGAGGACGGACTAGAGGAACTGCATAAGCTGATGATAAACAATATTAACAGCATGATAGCAGATCTTATGCAGGACAGTTCAGAAAGCCATGAAAATATCTATCAGATTACAGTGGTTGGCAACCCGGTAATGTTACATTTTTTATTGGGATTAAATGTGAATGGATTTGCTTCAGCCCCATATTCAGGTTTGTTTATAGATAAAATGCAGCTTAAGGCCTGTCTCTTATACACATCT
>LSQX01139970.1_pt1 | contig 14821 bp, 13 predicted proteins | sample 654561 | NCBI WGS metagenome assembly LSQX01 (sample SAMN04489861, study PRJNA283612) | anaerobic digester metagenome | isolation source: 4 biogas reactors fed with cattle manure at either 37C or 55C with and... | place: Denmark: Kongens Lyngby | collected 2014 | reverse complement strand
ACTCCGAACATGAATGCTCATATTGAATCCTTCCATGCTGTCCTTGAAGACGAATGCTACTCCCGGCACGAGTTTCTGAGCTTCCAGGATGCATACTGTCAAGTGAGCGAGTACATGCGCTACTACAACGAGCGCCGTCGTCATGGGAGTCTGAGAGACAAGCCTCCCAGAGAATACCACAAAGCAATCATGAGAAACGATTTGAAACCTGAAGTTATTGCTGCATAATGTCCAAAGTTAGGGGTTTGAACCGAAATCATTAGATTGAGTGGGGAACATGGGCTGATCTTTTTGGTTGATCCGGAGTACAGCAAGTGTTATTTTGAAATTTTTGGACGCCCTGATTTTGGCATAGAACTGCAGCCAAAATACTTTTTCAGTGACTTATTTCTACCTACTGACAGTTTAATCAGAATGTATGGAATCGACTTGATTGAGCTGGAAAAATTTAAGTCAAAACTGCTCGCTGCAGTGATGGGTGCCTCTCTAGTTGAAATTAGCACCAGATCAGGCACCGAAATTGCCATTCAGCCCCGTTCATGGTTCAGCACAGAAGTTGGCGAAATCTATACCGCTCCAAAGGAATACACTGCAGAGGGCAAAATTGTTGTTGATGGATGTGCTTATACCGGCCCACCCAAGGAAGTATTTACGTTAGAATTAAAGGATGGACGTGTGGTAAATATCGATTTATTAAACAAAGATGACAGCCAGCAGCAGTGGGTTATGGGTGATTTAACTAGGGATCAAAATGCCAATGCATTGGCGGAATTTGGCATAGGTATAAATCCTGGTGCTCTGTGGTATGCAGAGCTGATGGAGGCAGAATGCGCTCTAGGCACCTGTCATTTTGGATTTGGTCACAACATTGCCTATGGCGGCAGGATCAAGAGTGCATATCATGTGGATTACGTTGTTAGGGAGCCGACTATTATTGTAGATGGAAAGACGATATGTGCCGCGGGTAAATATGTTTTTTAGGAGGTTAATATCAAACCACAGTTGATGACTTATTTTCCGGCTTTTGAAATAGATCAGGGGCATTGGGAGGGACCAAGTTGGAGCAGTGGAAAGCTGTTAACATACTAGTGGAAAGTTTAAAAAGGGATCGGGCTGTTCGCTCAGTATTTCTTAAAGGCTCCTTGGCTCGGGGAGATGAGGACCAATATTCAGATATTGATCTATATTGTCTGGTTCATGATCAGGAATTAGAAGGATTTTTGGAGCGGAGGCTGGATCATTTAAAGCAGTACAAAGAGCTGCAGTATTGGTCGGAAGCAAACTTTGTTGGACCGCAAATAGTTGCGGTTTTTTCAAACGGATTACATCTGGATTTATATACTGTGACAGTAAGCACGTTACAGCAGACTGATGCTGTTAAAGTTTTACATGATCCAGAAGGGCTCCTGGCTGACTTTAAGGGAAGTTCTTTCGAAGTAAGTAAGGCTGAGATAGTACGAGCCATTGAAAGTCTAACTTTCTCATTATTGGAATTCGAGGCTGCTTATGGGAGAGACAATCTGATCTGGGCTTCCCGATTGGCAAGTCATATCAGTGGGGATCTAGTATTGCTGCTGCGCCATGTCTATGACCCAAAACACGCGCGGCTTGGTTTTAAGAAGATTAATGATTTCCTTCCCGAAGACGTTTATCAAGCTTTTAGTAATGCCATTGACGGAATTGGTCCAAGGAATCTACCCCTTGGTCTAATAAAGTTGCTGGATCTGCTTGAAGATATAATTTCGAAACTGCCAGCTGAAATGATTGATAAGCTTAACATGCCCTTCTATGATTTTATGGCAGCAAGAATTCGGGCTCTGAAATAATATATGGCTGACGGGGTTGATGTAAAAGCTGCGGGGGATGCTCAAGTCGGGTGTTAGTTGCAAACACTCCCTAACAAGAATATGCAAGAAATATTAACTAGAACGAGAACATCTAACTAGCTCTGTCATGAAAAGATGTTATTTACATCAATTAGTGATAAAATAAAGTGACAGGTGAAACTAATAGTCGAATTAGGGAGGGAAGCTGTAAATGGATTTAAAGGACAATCCCAAAAAGCCGCTCTATTTCTATTATCTCATTGCAATGGGTATTATTTTGATCTTTAACACTTTCATCTTACCCACATTAATGAAGATGCAGATCACCCAAGTGGACTACGGAACCTTTTTAAAGCTGGTAGAAAGTGGGCATGTCGAAAGTGTCGAAGTTCAGGATGACCTGATCGCCTTCACAGCTGTTGATGAAACTGGCCGGGAAATTGTTTTTGTTACCGGCAGAATGGACGACCCAGACTTGGTTAACCGCCTCTACAATGCTGATGTGCAGTTTACTAAGGTTATCCCCAGAGAAAACTCACCCCTAGTTAATTTTCTGCTTTCCTGGATACTGCCGATGGTATTTTTTATCGGTATAGGTCAGTTTCTGATCAAGAGACTCCAGAACCGAATTGGTGGACTTGGAAACGCAATGTCCTTCGGCAAGAGCAACGCCAAGATATACGTTGAAGCCCAGACAGGCATCTCTTTTGACGATGTAGCCGGTCAAGATGAAGCTAAAGAAGCACTTCAGGAAATTATTGATTACCTCCATGACCCTGCAAAGTATACGGAAATCGGCGCTAAAATTCCTAAAGGTGTTCTCCTTGTTGGTCCCCCCGGAACAGGTAAAACCCTTTTGGCAAAGGCGGTAGCAGGAGAATCAAAGGTTCCGTTCTTTTCTATTTCCGGTTCTGAATTTGTTGAGATGTTTGTGGGAATGGGTGCTGCGAGGGTGCGGGATCTGTTTAAACAGGCTCAAGAAAAGGCGCCCTGCATTGTCTTTATCGATGAGATCGACACAATTGGCAAAAGCAGAAGCTCAGGCCAGCTTGGCGGTAATGATGAGCGGGAGCAGACCCTCAATCAGCTCCTGACCGAGATGGACGGTTTTGAGGCTGATAAGGGGGTAGTGATCTTAGCTGCAACCAACCGCCCGGAAACTTTGGACAAAGCTTTGCTGAGACCGGGTCGATTTGACCGAAGGGTACCAGTAGAACTTCCAGATCTGCAGGGCCGCGAAGCGATTCTCAAAGTTCATGCTCAAAAAGTGAAGTTGGGCAGTGATATCGATCTCAACGCAATTGCCAGAGCTACTCCGGGAGCATCGGGGGCGGATTTGGCAAACATTATCAACGAAGCAGCGTTAAGGGCAGTAAGACTGGGCAGGACCTATGTGACACAAAGCGATTTGGAAGAATCGGTAGAGGTTGTAATCGCGGGTTATGAGCGGAAAAATGCGGTAATTTCGATGAAGGATAAGCTCACAATAGCTTATCATGAGATCGGGCATGCGCTGGTAGCGGCTAAACTGAAGCATTCAGCGCCAGTCCATAAAATTACCATCATCCCGAGGACCTCTGGAGCATTAGGTTTCACCATGCAGATTGATGAAGGGGAAAAAATCCTCATGTCTAAAGATGAAGCTTTAGATCGCATCACTACCCTGCTGGGCGGCCGCTCTGCTGAAGAAGTAGCTCTTGGAACGATCACCTCAGGTGCTGCCAATGATATTGAGCAGGCAACCAAGATAGCAAGGGCGATGGTTACTCGCTTTGGTATGAGTGACGAATTTGATATGATGGCGTTAGAAACAGTCAGCAATAGGTATCTTGGGGAAGATGCTTCTCTGATTGTTTCAGCTGAGACAGCAGCGAAAATCGATGAAGAGACTTTGAAAATTATCAAGGTCTGTCACCAAAGGGCGATTGAAATTTTAGAGTCAAATAAGGAAAAACTTCACCAACTGACCAAACTGCTCCTTGAAAGAGAAACCCTCTCCGGAGCAGAGTTTATAGCTGCTCTCGAAGAGCCGGTTGGTTGAACTTAAGATAATAAACCTCCAGCAGAGCAAAGCTATTGCTGGAGGTTTGATGATCCCTAATCCTCAGATTCGGAGCTGGGTTCTGCTTCTGAATCTGCCAGGCAAACCACAGCCGTTTCCAATCTGCGTTTTTTAATTTTGGTTACCTTAATTTTCAATCCGTATTCCTCAAGTTCAGGTGTGCTGCCATCACTGGGAATTGTGCCTAATAAACCAAACACAAACCCGCCGAATGTATCGTAATCATCCTCAGGTAGCGATACCCCAAGCTGTTCAGCCACTTCATCTAAGGGCGCAGTACCGCGGATCCGCCAAGTCTGGGAATCAATCCGTTCGATCGGCGGTTCTTCCCTCGGCATGGTATCATCGTCTTCTAGGTCCCCTACCAGCTGTTCTAAAAGGTCATTCATGGTAATAATTCCACTCATGCCGCCGTAGTCATCTACCACAACCGCAAAGTGGTTGCGGGACTTCTGCATATTGCGGAATAGTACATCAGCCCGAACCGATTCTGGAATAAAAAATGCGGGGTGTACAGCTTTTTTCATCACATTTTCCCGAGTTCTGTTTTTCAGCCGCAAATAGTCTTTGGTTTTTAAAACCCCGATAATATGGTCTGGACTTTCGGAACAGACCGGATAGGCTGAATACCTGCTCTGGAGAATGGTCTGCTCCCACTGCTCATCAGTTTCATCCAGCCACAGCAGGGAAACCTCCACTCGATGGGTCATGATCTCTCCGGCTGAGATATCATCGAACTCAAAGATATTATGAATCATGCTCTGTTCAGAAGGAAGAATTGTTCCCCTTGCTTTAGCGGCATCCAGAATCAGGCGGATTTCTTCTTCAGTATTATCATCTTTCTGCTTGTTGGGATCAATGCCGAAAAGGCGCAAAAGTCCATTGGTAGAAACTGTAAACAGCCAGACAGCTGGAGTAAAGATCCTGGCAAGCACATAGATCAAGCCGGACAGTGACAGGGCAATCTGCTCAGCCTTTTCCATGGCAATTCGTTTCGGAATAAGTTCACCCAGCAGCACAGTAAAGTAGGTTAAGAGAAGAGTGATGATAGCAACCGAGAGCAAATTAATAACCAGCCGCGGAGCATTGATTCCGATTCCGAGAAACCATTCAACCAGCCGATCCGAGAAGTTTTGGGTGGCAACAGCACTGCTCAACAGGTTAATCAAGGTGATGCCCACCTGAATTGTGGACAGAAAGATTGAAGGCTGCTCTGTCAAATTGGTTAGGCGCTGTGCCCGTTTATCTCCTGCTGCAGCAAGCTGGGCAAGCTTATTGCTGTTCATGGTGAGCACTGCAATCTCAGCACCAGCAAAAATAGCATTTAGCAGGATGAAAATAAATTGCAGTAGGAATAGCAGGAATAAAGGACTTTCCGTCAATTGGATAACCTCCTGAAATCTGTTCATTCTAGTTTGAGCATTTAGCCAGTAAACATGACATCATTAGGATAAATCATAATAAAAAAACACATAACAACAAGGACAATAGGTGATTGTCCTGAGTTATGTGTCGCAAACGATGATTTGAAAGCGTATGATTCCAGAAGAACTTGTTCCTCCACAGGTTAGGAGGTTCCGAATCATAATTCTCCGTCATCAATGTACACCATGCCTTTCACAACTATCATAGCATATTTTGGCAAAAAGTCAATTTTGACTGCTCTAAGCGTGCTTAAGCCTTGGTATACAGTTGTGACTGAGCAGTATACATCTGACTGTATTGTCCGCCCAAATTCATCAGTTCTTGATAGGTACCTGCTTCAATAATTTCTCCTGCTTCCATTACGATAATTTGACCACAATTTTTGGTTGATCCGAGGCGGTGGCTGATTAAAACTCCAATGCAGTCTTTTTTAGTAATAATTTCCTAAAACTGCTTAAACAGAGTGGCTTCCATTTGCGGATCCATGCTGGCGTTAGGTTCATCTAACACTACAAAACTTCCATCTGCATAAAGACCTCTGGCAACTGCCAGTCTCTGCCACTGCCCACCGGATAAATAAGTGGAGTTTTCGTATAAGGTCCCAATTGGTGCAGCATACTGGTCCGGCAGCTTAGTGATAAATTCATGAGCCCCGGCTTTCTCGGCAGCTTCCATGATCTCCATCTGATCATATCCTTTCTGGACACAGCCAAAGAATATGTTATCTCCAGGTGTTAATTCATACCTCACAAAATCCTGAAACACGGTTCCGCTGTCCCGCAAAATATAGTTTTTATTCGTTACATTTTCCCCATTAACCCAGATTTCACCCTTTGTCGGCTGGTATATACCCAAGATAATTTTGCACAGTGTTGATTTGCCGCTTCCGTTTGCGCCAGTGATCCCTAGTGTTTCATTTAGTTTCAGCTTCAAATTAATGTTTTTCAGCGCGTAAACATCGCTGTTTGGATATTTAAAATAAACATTTTTTAGTTCAACAGCATGGATCCGCTCAAAAGATTGATAGTTAGCCCCGGCATGTTGGTAATCTTCGCATAACTCCCAGTAATCTTCACCATACAGCACTGCCTGATAAATATATTTTCCGTTAAAAGCGAAGGCGATCAGGTCATTTTGAGCGGTTAAAATGCCATTGATTACAATTGAGAGGGTGCCAATGGTAAAATCTGGCGAAACAGCTAAAAGCAGCACAGCCCAGACTAATGACAGAAAATTACCTGCCACCAGCACCAATGCCTCAAGCAAACTGCCTTTGTAAGCATGTTCCATGAAATAGTTGGTTCTTTCCCGCAGATTCTGCTGGCTGATTCGCAAAAATTTCTCTGTAAACAGCGTTTGCGCCTTTAACAGCCTTAACTCAAGCACGCTTTCCCGTTTAGTTAAGGCATTTAGGTAATAGTTTCCCAGCTGCACATTTGGATATTGGGTTTTGTACATCGCGTGCATGGCTGCATCCTGCTTCAACCTGATCTGGATGATGAAAACCGCGCTCAGACCAGCCAATACTGGGAAAAGCCAGCTGTAGTTTAGCAGCAGCGCCGTTACTGAAATCACAGAAATGAAATCCGCTGTCAAAATCCAAACTGAGGATAAACTGGTTTCAAAGTGGTGGTTAATGAAATCAAACGCCCTGCCAATTTTAAGTTGGGTATCATTGATTTCCTGAATCAGTGGGGGCATGGTATTGACTGCTCGGAGCAGATCTGTCTTCATTTTGAGCTTGATCCTGGCTGCAAGCACCTGCCGCAGGTAGTAGCCAAAGGAAATCGCAGCTTCCCTTATGAGCAGCGTTACTGCCAGCAGGGTTATCAAACCAGGATCAAAACGCAACTGGTTTACAATTTGCCCTAAGGTCCAGACCCTCACTGTTGACACTAGGCCCACTAACACACTGGCCAATATCAGCAGTGTGGTTAGGAAAATGCTGGTATCAAAGCAATACCAGATAATTTTCTTTAGTATTCTCAGTTCCTTCTTCACAGCGCCATCTCACCTTCATACTGCGTTTGGGCATACCATTGTTTCTGGACATTGTACAGCTTGGTGTAAACACCATTTGTCCTTAACAGCTCGTCATGTTTACCCACTTCAACCAACTTGCCGCCATCAAAGACGAGGATCCGATCAGCTTTGGCTGCAATACCTACGCGATGGGTAACAATAATCTTTAAGGCTCTGGTAGGGAGGTTGATAAACATGTTTAGGATTTCTGCTTCCTTTAATGGGTCCAGTGACGAAGTAGGTTCATCCAGGATAAACAGCTCTGCGTTTTTCAGTAAGCCGCGAGCTACAGCAATTTTCTGCCACTGGCCGCCCGAAATTTCCCTGCCGTTTGGCCGCAGATGAGTCAACAGGGTGTTGTATCCTGCGGGGAGAGAGGTAATCCAATCGTGGATACCGCAGGCTTCTGCAGCGGAAATAACTGCAGCGGATGGCGGTCCCTGTTCATCGGCAAAGACATCGATATTTTGAGCAATAGTCAAGGGATATTTATTGTAGTCTTGAAGAATTGCGGAGATTTTTGGGAAATAGCAGTCTCGATTTATTAGATGGGTGGGCAGCCCATTGCAGGTAACTGCTCCTTCCTGGGGTTTGTATAAGCCTAAGATTAATTTCAGAAATGTACTTTTCCCGGCCCCATTTGCACCGATAACCACTATTGTTTCGCCTGAGGTGAGACTGACTGTTACATCGTCCAGTGCTTTTTCCTTACTGCCTTGGTATGAAAAGGAGACATTTTCAAAGGCGATCTCCTGAATGGGACCATCTAATCTGTACTGAAACTCTTGGTTTTCTTCTTGAGCATTGAGGAAATCAAGGACTACCGCATCGTTCAGCACCTGGCCCTGCAAACTGGCGGCATTCGCCACTAAAGCTTGAAAAGCATTCTGGATGGATAGGATTGCGGCCGAAAGCGCTAGAAATTCAGCTGCTGAAACATCAGGTAAGTGGAGGACGAGAATTAGGGGAACTAGGTAGGCAGCGATGTTAAAAGCCCCACCTACCAGATCCCAACGCATACTCTTCAATTCAAAATCGAAAAGGGTTTGGTTGATTCTGGCTGCGGTTTTCTGCCATCTGTTCATCAGGAGTTCTTTAAGCTGAAAAACATATTTTTCCTTAACATATGCCGAATTAGATAACAAATCCTGGTAGTAAGCAGCGATGCGCTGATCTTGTGTCAGCTGCAGTTCAAGTTGATGTTCTTCAGTGGTTAACCGGAAAGATAACAACAGGGAGGGGAGACTGGCTACAGCGATGATTAAGAGCAGATAGAAGTTTTGGCTGAATTTGAAGACCAGGGTGCCGATTGTACAGAGCGCTCTCAAAGTATTTAATGATATGGTGAACAGCTCCGGTAGTCTATTGGCGAAATTGCGGACAGCTTGGAGTTTGTTTTGAAATTCGGTGCTTTCAATGGACGCATAAGGCATGCGGTTGGTTTTTTCTGCGATCAGGACATTGATCTTAGTCACAACCCTGAAACTCATTACCGATAACAGCGGCATCTGACCGAGCATGATCATTCTGTCAAGAAAGATAAATAGTGCCAGCAGCGAGATACCCAAAAATACGTTTGTATCAGATGCAGCCATGTTTTGAGCCGCTATTTTTTCTGCCTCCTGGATAATGTAACTAATTGCGGATACGTTGAGATACGGTATTACCCCGGATATAACGTAGAACGCGCAGGATATGATAAAAGTAGTTCGGTTGTTGGTGAATATAAACCAGAGGCTGTTGAAATAGCATTTCAGCCCTCTCATATGCTGCCCCTCCTTTTAATACTTCAATTCTAGCATCCAGTTCAGGGATTTAACACATACCTCTGGTTGAAAATTTCGATTGGTTTTGACACAGCTTCAGTTTTGGCAAATCCAGCCGATATATATTTAGAGATCTTCCTACTAAGGTGAGAACAATGCGAATTTACAACAATATCATGGCGATCAATGCTTACCGCAATGTTTCACTCAGGTACAATGCTCTAATGCGTTCTATGGAACGCTTGTCCTCAGGGCTGCGCATTAATCGGGCAGCTGATGATCCGGCAGGTTTGGCCATCAGCGAGCGGATGCGGGCTCAGATCCGGGGATTGAAACAGGCATCCCGAAATGCTCAGGATGCTATTTCCATGCTGCAGGTAGCAGAGGGAGCTTTGAATCAGACCAGCGCTATTCTCCAGCGGATTCGGGAGCTGACGGTACAGGCAGCTACCGGCACTAATTCCGAATCTGATTTAGAAGCGATTCAGCTGGAGATTGAGCAGCTGCTGGATGAGCTGAACCGGATTGCTGGAGATACCAACTTTAACACCATACCACTGCTTAACTCTCAGTCTGAATCAAAACAGCCGAGCAGTGCTACCTTTCGAATTCAGATTGGGGCAAATTCCGGTCAATACATGGAAATCAGCTTAGCCAATATGGGGGCTGCCGCATTGGGAATAGCCGAGATCGATGTCACTAAGGATGCAGATGGAGCACTGTCGCTTGTGGAACAGGCGATCAAGATGGCTGCTTCTGAGCGGGGTAAAATCGGGGCTTATCAAAACCGTTTAGAGCACACAATTAACAATCTTGAACAAACAGCACTGAATCTGCAGGCTGCGGAATCGCGGATTCGTGACGCGGATTTGGCAGAGGAAATGATGGAATATACCAAAAATCTAATTTTACTTCAAGCTGCAGTGGCCATGCTTGCCCAAGCCAATGCAGTACCTCAGATGGTTCTGCAGCTGCTCTGGTAATCAGCTGGTGTGCTTCATATCAGAGGGTCAGCTTCTTTAACCACTATCAATTATTATAAAATGACGAGTCCTGGCAGATTAATGACCTGCTCCAGGACTCGTCTTGTGTTCTTTAGTGGGCCTTAAAATTATAGATAGGCTTAAGGATGTCAATAATGGAGGCGGTATCTCCAATGTTTTCTAGAATCTCATCGATCGGTTTATAGGCCATTGGTGCTTCGTCAAGTGTTGAGCGGCCAATGGAAGTGGAGTAAATACCGCTCATTTCTTCCTTAAACTCGGATAAACTCAATACTTTTCTCGCTTGCGTCCGGGACATAATTCTGCCAGCACCATGGGGTGCGGAGTAATTCCACTCTGGATTGCCTTTGCCCTCAGCGAGAATGCTGCCATCCCGCATATTAATTGGAATCAAGATTTTCTCACCTTTTTGAGCTGAGATCGACCCTTTGCGCAGGATCATATGCTTCAGATCAATATAGTTGTGGATAGTGGTAAAGGCATCTAAACCCTTCAGTTCCATAGCCTCCAAAATTACATCGGCAATCGCCTGGCGGTTTAATACCGCGTACTTCTGCATTAAGTCCATGTCATGGAGGTAATCGTCAAAATCCTGTCCTTCAAGGTAAGCTAAATCCCGGGGAACATTAACTTTGTGCTTCAGCTTTTGATAGGCCAGCTTTTGGTAGTATTCCGCCACCTGCAGACCCAGATGCCTGCTGCCGGAATGGACAACAAGGTAGAGGCAGTCGTTGGAATCCTTGTTAACCTCAATAAAATGATTGCCTCCTCCGAGTGTACCCAGGGAGTGATAGCCCCGGTCTAAGTCAACATGTTTGCGGCACTTAAGTTTAGCAAGATTGATGTCCGCCGCATATCTATGTTTGGTTTTTCTAATTTTAAAACCAGCTGGAATTTCGCGATTGATCACCCGATCCAGCTTCTCCAGATCAAGATCGATTCTGCCCAGTTTAACAGTGTACATTCCACAGCCGATATCAACCCCGACTAAGTTAGGTACGACTTTATCTGAAATTGTCATGGTTGTACCAATGACACAGCCTGCACCAGAGTGAACGTCCGGCATGATTCTGATCTTAGAGCCGGCGACAAACTCTTGATCGCACAGTTCAATAATTTGGGCTTTTGCTTCCGCTTCAATGTTGTTGGTAAAAACCTTAGCAGAATTGTATTTACCTTTCAGCTCTATCATTTGTCAACCCCCTTTTCCATCACTCATTATACCATAGGGGGCGAATCGGCCGCAGATTTCTCCGGTTTTTAAATCGAAAGATCAATCTCTAATTCAACCGGACAGTGATCGCTGCCCAGAACCTGATCGTGAATTTTAGCATCAATCAATTTGGCTTCTAGATCTTTTGACACCAGGAAGTAGTCAATTCTCCAGCCGATATTGCGTTCCCTGGCATTTGCAAAATAGGACCACCAGGTATAAGCATCGGTTTTATCCGGGTAGAAGTAGCGAAACGAGTCGATGAAGCCGGATTCCAGCAGAACAGAAAATTTTTCCCGTTCTGCATCTGTAAAACCAGCAGATTTTCGATTAGTACTGGGATTCTTTAAGTCAATCTCCTGATGCGCTACGTTCAAGTCTCCACACACTATTACCGGCTTTTGTTGATTTAATGCTAAAAGATAAGCACGAAAATCATCTTCCCACTGCATCCGGTACTCCAGTCTTGCTAAGCCCCGCTGAGAATTTGGGGTATACACAGTTACTAAATAAAAGTCATTATATTCAAGGGTAATTGTGCGTCCTTCTTGATCATGCTCTTCGCAGTTGATGCCGTATGCCACGGTTAAAGGTGAATGTTTGGTAAAAACAGCTGTACCTGAATAACCTTTTCTTGTTACAGCGTAATTCCAGTACTGCTCATAACCGGGCAGATCCAGCTCCAGCTGTCCTGCCTGCAGCTTGGTTTCCTGAAGACAGAAAAAATCACTGTCAGCTTCATTAAAAAAGTCCAAAAATCCTTTTTTCAAACAGGCCCGCAGCCCGTTTACATTCCATGATATTAGTTTCATTGGGCATCTTCTCCTATAATAATTACTATTTAGCTTCGCTAATTTAAACAAGATACCTGCTTGAGGTTAGTTATCCTTTTTTGGTTGAATTGAAAGGATATTGGGTGCGGTTTCAGAAATAATCTATAAGAGCCAAAAGCAGAAGGTGGTTTGAGTAATGAACGCAAAAGTAGAGAATTTTGTTAAGAATTTAGGTTCAGGTTTGTCGCTGTTCTCCAGCATTATTATCTCAGCTGGCTCGATGCTGCTGTTTTTTAACCCGGGTTCAGATCTGGTGCTTAAGATTTTGCTGACAATTGCCCTAACAGTAATTAAAACCGCAATGTTTCATACCCTGCTGAAAACCTTGAAGGCGCGAATCAATTTCCGGTTATTGGCGGTTTTTGTAGTTGATATTGCCGGCATGCTGATTCTTTTGTTTACCAGCATTTCAAAGCTGGTTTCCCTAAGTGTGCTTGTGCTGTGGTTAGTAGTATCCTTGGTTTTAGCGCTGTTTGGGCTGCCGAGACCTCGCAAGCAGCAGTAATGGTGAGGAGGAGCTGATTCTTAATGTTCCAATGGGTAATTTGGCTGCTGGTCGGTGGAGCATTTATCTTTATGGGTTTATCAGTCCATATATTTAAGTGGTATTTCTTAATCGCCGGTTACAACACAATGCCGAAGGAGCAAAAGGCGAATGTAGATATTGAGTCGGTCAGCAGGTTAATGGGGTATTGGGGTTATTTTAACGGCGCAGTGTCCATGCTGGTTGGATTACTTTCAGCTTTGGGGCTGGATTTTGGGATTTTCATTGGTCTTGGGCTGTTTGGTATTTCCACAGTTTTTATGATTATCACCGCGCAAAAATTTGACTATAATCCAAAGGTTGAAGGCAGAATGGGTAGATCTAGACGGAGACAGCAGTTTGGTTCAGTTGGGGTTACTGTGGTTTCTTTAGTTGTAGTGGCGCTGCTGCTGCTGTTCACGATGCGGCCTACAAACATTACAATTGATGATGCAGGGATTACCATTCACGGTATGTATGGCCAAACTTATGCTTGGGAATCAATTTCAGAAATGGAGTTAATCGATGAACTGCCGGGTATTTCTCGGCGGACCAATGGTGCATCTGTCGGTCCTTATTTAAAGGGGCGGTTCCGCACTACTGATTCAGAAGCAATCAAACTGTTTGTTAATCGGAGGCAGCCGCCGTTTATTCGGATCGTCAGCGATGCTGGCACAGTTATTTTTAATATGGAAAGTCCTGAAGCAACCAGAAACGCGGCAGCTGAGATTCAAGCTAGGTTAAAATAAGGCAAAAAGCATAGAAGCCAGATCTCGGATCTGGCTTCTGGTTTATCCTTTCAGCTGCTCTGCTAAAGCTTGATGGATCAAGCCGTTAGAGGCTAAAATTTCGCCGGTTGTCAAATCAAATTCTTTCCTGGAGATACCAGAAACTGTACCGCCTGCTTCCTGCACAATCAGGGCACCTGCGGCAATATCCCAGGGATTAAGGTGCATTTCCCAGAAACCGTCCAACCGACCGCAGGCTACATAGCACAAATCTAGGGCAGCTGATCCTAAGCGGAGCACCCCTTGAGTTTGCACTACAAGCTTTGCATAGTTCTCGATGTTGTTGTTTGGCTGATGCATGTTATAAGGAAAACCGGTACACAGCAGACTGCTCTTAAGGTCAGCAGTCTGGGAAACCTTGATCTGGCTGTCGTTCAGCCAAGCGCCGCGGCCTAGTTCTGCCGCAAACATTTCGTCAGCAATCGGATTGTACACCACTCCAATAATCGGTCTGCCGTTTTCCAACAGAGCAATTGACACCGAGAAGTAGGGGAGGCGGTGAGCGAAATTAGTAGTTCCATCTAGTGGATCAATTACCCACAGATATTCGCTGTCGGGGTTGCCCAGTTTACCGCCTTCTTCAGTTAACAGGGCGTGTCTGGGATAAGCTGTTGTAATTGCTTTTGTTAACAACCGCTCTGATGCCATGTCGGCATCTGTTACCAGATCGATCTCACCTTTATACTCAATGGAGAAATCACTGTAAAGTTTATCGCGGAGAATTTTTCCTGCTGCATACGCCAAATCCTTGGCATTTTCTAAAAGCACTAGATTCACCCCATTTATGTTCATTTTCGATTCTGAAACCCATTGTATCATATATACTCGAGTGATAAAAAGGAAAGGCATAAATTTGAGAAAACGCCATAAGCTGTTACTAGATTACCCCACCAGGTGTTCGTCCCAAACAACTTAACGATAGATTTGACAAAATTTAACAAATGCAGTATAATTTAGGCTAGATGTTAGACGGTTCCCGGGCAGCCGGGTTCGTCTTTTTTGTATAGTCTTTTTGATTGGGTGTGGGGAGAACAGGAGGGTGTTGAATAGTGGCAGTAAACAAAATGGAATTGCAATGTTCAGTTAACGGGCACAATTATGAAAAAGGTGTGTGTACTGAGTGCGGTCAATTTGAAGTGCAGATTGGCGATTTTGTCCGCCATAAGAAATTTTTCAAAGAGGGACAGATTGTCGGATTTGATTTTGAACGCACATTTCCAATTATGGTCAAAGTGAAGCAGACAGACCCAAAGGCACGAGATATTATCTTTGCCAGCCCTGATGAATTAGAGATTATATAATATTAAATCTGGGAAGCTAAGAGTTTATCTTAGCTTCAGACTGTCGAAAAAAGGGTGT
>LSQX01388566.1_pt1 | contig 14822 bp, 8 predicted proteins | sample 654561 | NCBI WGS metagenome assembly LSQX01 (sample SAMN04489861, study PRJNA283612) | anaerobic digester metagenome | isolation source: 4 biogas reactors fed with cattle manure at either 37C or 55C with and... | place: Denmark: Kongens Lyngby | collected 2014 | reverse complement strand
CCGTTTGCACTGAGTGCATTCTAAGGTAATTCCAATTCGCACCCTTTTACACCCCCAGATAGATTACTTCTAAAATTTAGCATAATAGAGGTGAGGTGTCAACGTATCTTGGGCTGACAAAAATTTTCACTTCCTGTTGCCACATTATTGGAGCGGGAAACGGGATTCGAACCCGCGACACCCGGCTTGGGAAGCCGGTGCTCTACCACTGAGCTACTCCCGCTCGCTCCGTAGGTTTATTATAACGAATGGATTTTAGTTTGGCAAGGTCTTTAACAGTTCTGGTTTCATTTTTTCCCAAACCCTTTTTCCCAAAACCCATTTGACACCCCTGCTTACCCTACATCCTCTATGCATTCTGCTCTAAATAAAACAGATGGTTGCTAATGAAGGGGCATAAACCTTTCCCCCTAATGGGACGGTTTGCCATCAGCGCAGCGGCATGCGAAGGTTGTCACTTCACGCGACCTGTCGCGCGGCGGGACTTCCCCCTGATCGGCGGCGGATCGCACGGCAGGACTGTCCCCCTGATCGGTGGCCGATCGCACGGCAGGACTGTCCCCCTGATCGGTGGCCGATCGCACGGCAGGACTGTCCCCCTGGTCGGTCCCGGTCAGTCAACCTGTCCCTGTGATCGCGGTGATCTCCAGTAACCGGTCTGATCCCGTAGGGGGAATTTCCTTTGTGCTAACGGGCTGGTGGTAGCTGGTGCTAATCCCGCTGTTTAGTGGTATAATTATACGAAAATTTAGAAGCAGAGGAGAACAGGTTTTGTTAGGTACTATCGTCAATGCTGGAGCAATTGTTTTAGGAGCTTTGTTGGGTAATCTTTTAAAAGGTGGGTTCCCTGAGAATTACAAGTCGGTGATTATGCAGGGGGTCAGCCTCACCGTCATTCTGATCGGCCTTTCCATGGCGCTGAAAACCGAGAGCATACTGGTGCTCACTTTAAGCATTGTGACCGGGGGAATACTTGGCGAGGCTCTAAGGCTCGAAGAACGGCTGAACAGCCTTGGCAGAAAGTTGGAGCAACGTTTTGCTGGCGGCGGTGGAAGCAGCCAAGGAAGCGTTATTGTAAAGGGCGGCGGTAATGTAGAGAGCGGCCTTGTAGAAAGTGGGCGTGAATCGGGCTTGCCCTACCAGGCGGTTGGAAAGGAATGCGGCGTTAATATAGAGAATGGCTGTGAATCGGGCTTGCCCCGCCAGGCTGTTGAAAGTAAATGCGGCAGTAATGCAGTGAACGGCCTTGAAGGCGCACTTGATGTGGGTTGCGTTTATAAAGAGGATGGCCATCAGGCCTGTGCTTATGAAGGGCGCAGTCAAATAGAGGATGCCCATCAGGCCTGTGCTTATGAGTCCTGTGCTTATGAGGGGCACAATCAAAGTGAGGACGGCCATGGGAATAGCTTTGCAAGTGCCGGGGATGCCAGTCAAAATGCGGAGAGCAGCCCTTTAGAAAGCGAAGACAGCGGCAAAGGCGGCCTTTTTATCAAGGGCTTTGTGACCGGAAGCCTCGTTTTTTGTGTCGGAGCTATGGCCATTATGGGAGCTCTGGAGAGCGGGCTGACCGGGCGCCACACAACCCTTTTCATCAAATCTATCCTTGACGGGGTGACAGCTACAGTTTTTGCTTCGACAATGGGGATTGGGGTTGCTTTTTCCGCACTGCCGGTGTTCCTTTACCAAGGGGCAATTACTCTTGCTGCAGTCTATGTGAAGCCTTTTCTCACCGATGCCATGATTACGGAAATGACCGCTGTGGGTGGCCTGCTCATCTTCGGCATCGGCCTCAATCTGCTGACAGATAAATTGCACATCAAAGTAGGAAACCTCCTGCCCGCTATTTTCGCCGCCATTTTCTTTGTGATAGTACTGGGTAGATTTTCGTTATAAAAGTTATAAAAGACATTTTACGCTCGGGGGAACGGCTCTGGTAATCGTACGGCGTGGCGCAGAGGACACGGCCAACCTGTCCCCCTACTCATGTCCCTTTGTTCGAGCGGAGAAACAGTAGCGTTGATAGGACCGATCACCCAACCTGTCCCCGTGATCGCGCGGTCAACCTGTCCCGGTGATCGGGTCCGATCGGTCGCTCATTATTACCATTTTACTTCCATATCTCCCTTTTAAAGGATATACGCTTATCTTTATAGAATAATAACAGTAACACTTTGATGGGGGTGTTGTTGTGTTTTCCAAAATCAGAGAAGCTATTTGTCTCAAAAACCACTCTGTGGCGGTTCTCTGGTCCGATGAGTTTCCCGCCGGTGCCATAACTCCGGGCAAAAATCATGAGGATAATTGCGTTGTGGCCTTAGCCCGCAGAGTGGCTGAGGAGGGAGTGACCGCTGCTATCGGCAGGGACAATTACGGGTGCAGGGGTGCAGGTTTTCACCTGGGATTTGTCGACAAGCTTTTCCCCAATTTCAATTACTTCCTTTCCTGTGGCATCCCGGGCAAAGTGCGGGGTGAGGGTTATAAAAAGACCCCGGAACTGGTGGAAGCCATGATGAAGGAATACAAGCCGCTCAAGGCTCCCGCTGACTACTGCATCATAAAGCCGGTTTCCCTGCTGTTACCGGAGGAGCAGCCTGAAACTGTGTTTTTCCTGGTCAATCCGGATCAGCTGTCAGCTTTAATTGTGCTTGCCAATTATGATCTGCCGGGAAATGACGGAGTTTTCACCCCCTTCGGTTCAGGGTGCAGCAGCATCATCCAGTTCCCCCGTATAGAAAATCAGGGCAGGAAGAGGGGGGTTGTTGCGCTGACCGACATCTCAGTGCGAGGACTCCTTTCTGAAAATATTCTGGGGTTTGCAGTTCCTTTCCAGCGAGCTCTGGAAATGGAAGAAAATGTGCCGGGTAGTTTTTTAGAGCGAGAGGACTGGCTGGAGGTCCGGAAAAGGCTTGCACAACCACCCGGTGAATATTTTACATCAAATGCCTAAAGATAAGCGTGATAAGATTTTGAGGTATTTAAAATGTGAAAAGGGATTAAGGGTCAGGCAAATAGCACGCTTAAACAGGCTTAAGTTATTGGACCGTCTATAAGGCTTGATTAAATCACGCCCGGAGGACAGTGGTTGCATGGGACTGATAGTCGAGGTTTCGAGGGGGCGCGCGGCGGGACAGGTTGGGTGATCGCGCGGGGGGACAGTCCCGGTGATCGTGCCCGATCGGTCAACCTATCCCGGTGATCGGTCGTGCGGCAGGTAAGCGTAGGGCTCGGCCTCGTGGGGGGCTGTGCGGTGCTGAGCTTTGTGCGGGAGGTGCGCGTAGGACTCAGTCGCGCGGCGGGACAGTCCCACTGATCCGGTGATCGGGCCCAATCGGTCAACCTGTCCCGGTGATCGCGCGGCGGGACAGTCCCGGTGATCGGCGGGTGGGCACCGCCCGGGTGAATAAAGCAAAAACGCAAGCCTGGCACCGGGTGGGGGCACTTGCCCGAGGCACCGCCCAATTGCGGTAATTATTTTTAGAAAGCGGTGGTAACATTTTTAGAAAATGGTTTTTAATCATTATTCTTCTCATAGGCGCAGCTATACTGACAGGGTACCTGCTGGCAAACGGATTTGATTGGCCATTCCCCAAGCAATCCGCACAACAACAGCAGAATGACAACGCAGAAGAAGAACAGCAAGAAAAACCTGATCCCATCCAAGAGCAGCTGAACAGCCTGACTTTAGAGGAAAAAATCGGCCAAATGGTAATGGTGGGCATTGAAGGGAAAATGCTCGGCGATGACGCAAAGCAATTGATCCAACAGCATCATGTAGGCGGCATCATCCTTTTTAAGCGCAATATCGACAACCCGGCACAAACCCTGTCTTTGATTAATGAGCTGAAAAGGGTCAATTCGGCCAAGAAAATACCTCTGTTTTTGTCAGTTGATGAAGAAGGCGGTCGGGTTTCGAGAATGCCCGCTCAGTTGAAGAAGCTGCCTTCCAGCGGAAGGATCGGAGAGGTCAATGACAGTGAGATATCTTTTGAAATAGGCAGGCTGCTGGGGCAAGAATTGAGAGCCTTCGGCTTTAATATGGATTTTGCGCCTGTCCTGGATATCAACAGCAATCCTAATAATCCCGTGATCGGCGACCGCTCTTTTGGCACAACCCCGGAGCTAGTCAGCAGATTGGGACTCCAAATAATGAAGGGGTTACAGTCGCAGAATGTGATCTCTGTTGTGAAGCATTTTCCGGGGCATGGGGATACATCAGTGGATTCTCATATCGGGCTGCCCTCTGTTTATCACGATTACGAAAGACTGAAAAGCTTTGAATTGATACCCTTTGCGGATGCGGTGACAAACAATGCTGACGCTGTGATGATAGCGCATATTTTACTGCCGAACATCGATCCCGAGCATCCGGCCTCACTTTCCCGTGCTGTCATCACTGATATTTTAAGGAAGGATTTGAACTTTCAGGGCGTTGTTATCACAGATGATCTGACAATGGGGGCTATCACCAATAATTATGGTTTGGGGGAAGCTGCGGTGAAAGCGGTCACTGCTGGCAGTGATATCGTGTTGGTTTGTCATTCCATGGAAATGGAGATGCAGGTGATCAATGCTTTAACAAAGGCCGTGGAAGCAGGCCAGATTTCCACAGAGAGAGTAGATGAGAGTGTTTACAGAATATTGAAACTGAAACAAAAGTACCAGCTGTCCGATGAGCCTGTGGAAAGCGTCGATATTGATCAGATCAACAGGGATATTGAACGGGTGCTATCTCGGTTTTGGTGATCGGGCGAAGGGATATTTCACTGAACGGTTTTCGGGGACAGCCGCTGGAGTATAACGCGCGTGGAGAAGGCGCGCCGGTAACCGGTTCGGGTGATTTCGCGCGAGAGCGAGCTGGGTGAGTCACTGAGTCAAGTGAGTCAAGGGGACGGTGACTTTGACTCACTACTGTGGTATGTGTGCGTCGCGCGCGGGGACAGTCCCACTGATCGGATCCGATCAGTCAACCTGTCCCTGTGATGTCCCTGTGATCGGGCCGGTGATCGGTCGGCAGCAGCCTCATCAATCCCGGCGTACATCCGCTCAATAAAGCAAAAACGCAAACCTAGCTGAAATAGAGGTCGGAAGCCAGAAGTCAGAAGGCTGAAAAAAGGTTTGTTCGGTCAAGACATAGGCAACAAAATCCGATCGTCCGCTCAGGTAATCTGTTGTTGAATAAAGCAAAAACGCAAGCCTGGCACCGAGTGGCCTCGGTTTGGTATAATGTATTTAACACTAAATCTGATTTTAGGGGGATATTTTTGAAAAACCAGTGGGTAAATACTCTGCGATCCGGAGATAATGTTTCCAGTTATTTTGGTGTTTTTGATTTGAATATCGGCACAACCAAAACTGGGGCCAAATTTTTGAAGATCCGCCTGGGTGATAGAACTGGGACTGTTGAGGGACGGGTTTGGGATTCCGCTCTTGCAGAGGATCTCTACCAGACCCTTGCCCTTGGGGATATTGTCATTGTTCAGGGCACGGTAACCGAGTTCAATGGGCTCCAAGTTAACCTAGATACCTGCATCAAAGTGGAAAAGGAACATGTTGAATTAAATGATTTTAGGCCATGTACTGAAAAAGATATTGCTGTTATGCTTGATGATTTTACTGAGCTTTTAGCAAAGGTTACAACTCCCCCACTTAAAGGCCTTTTAGAAATCATTTTTGATACTGACTTTTTAACTAAGTTCAGCACGGCAACCGCTGCCAAAACCATCCACCATGCCTATGGAGGGGGATTGCTGGAGCATACATTAGAAGTAATGCATTACTGTTGTCAAGTCTGTGAAATCCAGGGTGAGGGGATAAACAGGGACCTGCTCCTCACCGGTGCAGCCCTGCATGATATCGGTAAACTGTGGGAATACAACCAGGAAGGGCTTTCTTTCAACAAAACGGAAGAAGGAAAGCTGTTAGGTGGGCACGTTATTCTGGGTTATGATTTCGTGCGGAAAAAAATCGGTTTGGTGAAGGGCTTCCCTAAAAAATTGGCACTGCACCTGTCCCACCTGATTTTATCCCACCATGGCCAGAAGGAATGGGGTGCAGTGGAGGAACCCCATACCCTGGAAGCTGTAGCCCTGCATTATGCTGATCTGTTGTCAGCCCGCGTGAACCAAGTAAGCCAGCTGATCAAGTCACACAGTGGCAGTGAGCAGTGGACCAACTATGACCGCCATCTGGGACGGAGCATTTATGTCCCCGAGGTGATAAAAAGAGGGCTGAAAAGGGAAAAGTCTTCTTAGTTTTCAGCAATTTTCAATAGCATTCAACAGCTTTGAGCAGCTATCATCGTCTTCTACCGGTTTTCAGCAGTTTTATGTGGCATTCAGCAGCTTTCAGTAGTTTTCAAGAGCTTTCATCAGTTTTCAGCAGCTTTCAGCAAAGCCCGGTTGAAAAGCCTGATTAAACCAACTGCGGGGACTGTCCCCTTGTTCACGCGGAGAGCGCTCGGCAGCAGCCTCATCAATCCCGGCGTACATCCGCTCAATAAAGCAAAAACGCAAGCCTGGCTGAAATAGAGGTCGGAAGCCAGAAGTCAGAAGTCTGAAAAAAGGTTTGTTCGGTCAAGACATAGGCAACAAAATCCGATCGTCCGCTCAGGTAATCTGTTGTTGAATAAAGCAAAAACGCAAGCCTGGCACCGAGTGACAACTCTCTAAAAACCTCTGCTCAAAAGGGATATAATTTTACAGCCGAGGAGACAATAATCATTGGGACAAAAGCAATAAAATTTTTCTTCCGGGGAATTATTTATGTCACCATTATCAAAAAATTAGACCGACCATCCGGAGGGATTAACCCTTTAATCGGTGGCAAACCTGTCCCATTGATTGCGCTGGGGATTCTCCCGGTGATCGCTGGTGATCGGCCCGTCCGAGGCCCCGATCACCCAACCTGTCCGGTGATCGCTCTGATCGGGTTTCGGGAACGATACGCTTGGGGATACATTGCGCCCAGGGACAGTATGGAGTTACTCCCTGATCGCTGGTGATCGGCCCGTCCGGGGCCCCGATCAGTCAACCTGTCCCTGTGATGTCCCTGTGATCAGGCCGGTGATCGGCCGGCAGCAGCCTCATCAATCCCGGCGTACATCCGCTCAATAAAGCAAAAACGCAAGCCTGGCACCGTGTGGGGGTGTCCCCTCGATCGGACCCGGTGGTCGGTAGAAAGGCATTTATATGGACTCAGCTGTTTTGGATCAAACAGTAGAAATAAATCTTCCTCCTCTGCTGGAGAGGGTTGAACAGCGGCTGTATGAAATAGCTGTTGCTCCCAACAAAATTGGCGAACTGGTTTCTCACATTATTAAGGCAGGAGGCAAGCGCCTGCGTCCTCTCCTGGTGCTCCTTTCCGCATGGAGAGATGATACAGGCTGGGAACCGGTGATCGATGTGGCTGCAGCAGCAGAGTTGCTGCACACCGCCTCTTTGATTCACGATGATATTATCGACCGGGCTGAAACAAGGCGCGGCCTGCCAACTATCAGCAAACTATACGGCAACCATACTGCAGTGATGGCTGGAGATTACCTTTTCGCCAGGGCGATTACCCTCCTCAGTAAAAACAACACAAGTTGCGCTCTGCCTTTATTTGCGGAATCAATTCAATCTATGTGTGAAGGGATCATTGAGGAAGCTGCCGGCCTTTTTGATTACCGGGTTAATGAAGAGGATTATCTGTCCCGCATCTACAAGAAAACAGCTTCTCTGGTTGCAGCCTGTTGTGGGAGCGGAGCACTGGTTAGCGGCGCCCCCCGGGAAAAGGTGGCTGCCATGATGGACTATGGCCGCTATTTAGGCCTTTCCTATCAGATTGTGGATGACATCCTGGACTTTATTTCAGATGATAAAACTTTGGGGAAACCCGCAGGTTCTGATCTTTCTCAGGGGATTTTGACACTTCCTGTCATCTATCTGCTTGAGCATCCCCATTATAGAGACCGCATCAAAGAAATACTGGCAAAACACAGCTGCACCACTGCAGATATTGACTATGTGAGGAATGCCGCTTATCAAAACGCAGCCATCTCCCGTGCCTACTGCAAAGCCCGGGCATTTCAGGAAAAAGCCCGGCAATGCCTGTACTCCCTTTCATTAACCCCTGTGCATAGATTTTTGGACAACATCACCTATATGGTAATCAACAGATGCCATTGAAACTAATAAATTATTCCTCTTTTCGTAGATCCAAAGGTCTAACACCCATGTGAAAGCAGTAAGATCAGTTACGGCCAGGTTAGTACGGCGGGTTCGGCACCGTTTGGTACGGCTCAAATTATTCCCCTTTTCCGCAGACTGCGGCAGACCCGGTGCATGCGCAGGGTTTTTTCTCCCCCTCCCACCTCCAGCAGCTCCTGGGCAGCATCATCCAAGCCTTGTTCCCCGACCTTGGGGTCGGAAAGGTAAAAGGCGGGAAGCCCTTTAACCACAGCTATGTGAAGCAGCGGATCCGGCAGCGCAGCAGCGCTCTTTAATGCATTGTATTGGAAGAGTGTCATTCGCTGCAGGCACGTTTCCTGATCAGGATAATAGGAAACAAAGTTGAGGTCCCCTTCCAGCATGTCCTCCTCCTGGTCGATAAAATAGTCCAGCAGTATGTGCAGCCCGCAGATCCAGGGGAAATAGGCGGACGTAAGCTCTGCTGCCTCTGCGCAATCCAGGTTCGGCCGCCCGGCGGCAGCTATCAAGGCGAAGATTCCCAGAGTGGAGCCGGTGGCTGCTGCAAACTCCCACCAGTACAGATCCGGATGATCAGGAGAGTAGCGGGCAAACCATTCCTGTAACTGCTTCTCCCTTAGGTGATAGTAAGTATGTTTATAGGTCTGCAGGTCGCAGTAAAGTAAGGCCAGGTTCAGGGCATTCTCTTGTACAATATGATAGGAAGGGAGTTTTTTTATAATGCGGCGGCATTCCTCCACCAGAGCCTGCAGGTAGCCGGCATCATCCTTGTGGGGATAAAGTTGGTAATAGTCATGCAAAGGCTTGTCCGGCTCCAGCGCATCTGTGAAAGCAAGATGAAGCTGGCGGAAGGCTGCGGCATCCAGACAGCCGGCACGATCGCAGAGGTTGTCCAGGTAGTCGCTGATGGTTTGAAAGGCCACAATAAAAGGAAGGGTTTCTTCATGAGCGCCTTCCATCAGGGTATAAACACTCCCCCCCAGGCAGTGGAACTTTTTCTTTTCGATACTGGCCAATCCCTGGTGACGCAGTTCAGCATCACCGGCTGTTTTGATTAACTCCTGCCAGCGCTTCAACTCTTTTTCTACCCTGGGAAACACCCGTGTGACAAAACGCGTCAAAATAGCCAGCATTTTTTGGGTTTCGACAATTCCCAGATTCTCTATCCCGATCACTGCTGCTCACCTTCCTCAAATACTAGGGAAATTCGGCAAGGTTCGTCCATACCCAACCCCAAAGTCTGGCTCACCTTCCTCAAATACTAGGGAAATACTAGGGCTTCTGCTCCGCAACCAGAGAAACCTATTCCACAAGAACCGCTCACCTTACTCAAATATCCAGGGCTTCTTCGTTTGCCCAGGCGACAAGCACCCGGTCCCCCAGGTCCACCTTCCTCAAATACAGGGTTTCTTGTCCCTGTTTGGTGCGAGCACTTATATCCTATCTTAACATATTTTTAGCGAAGGCTCTCTTTCCATTCCCCAACACTGTACAATCCAAAAACCCTTATATTATCCGCTACCTGCTATGGGGCTACCTACTATGGGGCTACCTACTATGGAGCGGGCTTCCCCCAACACTGTATAAATCAAAAACCCTTATATCATCCGCTACCCGCTATGCCTGGGGGGCGGATTCTCCCCTAACACTGCAATCCAAAAACCCCTTCTATGCCTTCTACTAAATTTGGTGAACCTGCTTGGCCATTTCAAGCAAAGCCCAAACTTGCAAAATTCAAAAATCCATTCTATGTTTGGTGAATCATTGTTTGGTGAACCTGCTTGGCCTTTTCAGCTGCTCCAAACTTAGAAAATTAAAAAAACCTTTTAAATTGAACCGTTGGTAGTGCTGCTCACCGTAATCATGACCGGGCATCAGGGATATAACGACCCATTTATAACAACGACCAAATTGACCGATCACCCAACCTGTCCCCCTGATCGCGCTGATTTAGCTTCCACCAAAATGTTCTAATAACATTTATTGCAGGAAATAAGCAATTTTTGGCGAATTAGTTAGTTGATTGAATATTGTAACCAATCCAATAAAAACCGCTCGCCAGGCCGCTCGGTAGGGTTTGTCTAAAATCTTTCAAACATCTTTCAAAATTTTATACCAGCGTATTCAATAACGAATGCTATCGGGTATTCCGAACAGATGGATGGTGTACAATTTATCTCCGACAGGACAGCTGCCGTGTCGTTTTTGCCTATGATGGGAGAACAGCTTTTGAGCTATTCCGCAGAGAAAGCCGACCTGCTCCTCGATCTTATGCTGCCGGGGATGGATGGTTAACAGGTTCTGCAGGCCATCAGAAGGAAAGGGAGGTACCGGTGAGCATGCTCACCGCCCTGAATGCCTGTGAAGACAAAGTAGCTGATCTGTTGTGCTTCGTCGAAGGACATTATGCCGCGCCCTGAATGCCTGTGAAGACAAGGTAACCGGACTTGGCCTGGGAACTGATGACAATGTTGTAAAACCCTTTAACCCGCGGGAGGTGTTACAAGGGTGAGGGCTCACCTGCGCAAACAAAAATCAGAAGCTGAAGATGACAGTGAGGTGCTGATTGCCGGCAACCTTGTGTTAAACAGGAAAAAACATGAGGTAACCTGTGAAGGAAAGAAGGTTGCTCTTACCCCTAAGGAATTTCAGCTGCTGGAATACATGATCAAAAACAAAAATATGAACCTTTCCCGTGAGCAAATCCTGCGGCAGGTATGGAAATATAACTATATTGGGAAAACACGGACTTTAGATATGCACATCAATAAGCTGCGGCACAAGCTTAACTCTTCGGGCACCTGGAGGATTAAAACTGTCTACGGTGTGGGTTATAAATTCGAAGTTTAGCTGATTTACCTGATTATTTTGCCGATTGCCGCTTAATGTCCTGCCAGTTTGCGGGGCGTCCCGTAGCGCAGGGGTACTTAGCAATGCATCAGACTTGCCCCCACTGGCAGCCCTGCGGGGCGTCCCGTGTCACGGAGGGGACGCTCAGTGCTAATTCAGGGACGCATTCAATCTTCTTCCCTGCGGGGTGTTCCGGGGCACGGGGAGCACTGCGACAGGGTTAGCCGCGCGGGGTCGGGCAGCGCGGGAGCGGTTGCAGTGATCGCCAGGGCATTACGCCGGGGTTAGCTGCGCTTTCACTAAACCTGATCTACTCTGCCCCACTGTACTGCCCCGCGGCATGGTGCTAGCAGTGGGGCAGTTTTCGTGCGGGATTGGGCGAGGAGCAATCGCGCGCCCATTGGCGGAAAATACACCTTCTTGCCCCCCCTAATAATTTATGCCGTAAATAGAACAGTGCATATTGTCAATACACAAAACTCCTACCAATATCATCCATACTATCAATATTTTATACGTTCCATTTATTGATAGCAAGCGCTCACTACACTTCGCGCCGGGAAATAGTCTCCGTGATCGGTCCTTGGTCGGCAACCTGTCTAACTAATCAAGCGGCGGGACAGTCCTGATGAGCGGACCGATCAGTCACTGTCCCGGTGACCGGCCGGAAACCGGTCTATTCTGTTTTCTCTTTCAGGTTGCTGGGCAGCAGGAAGGAGAGCAGCAGGCAGAGTAACGCAATTACAATCATAGTAGTGAAAACAACATGTATCGCCGATATCAGCGAAGACTGTATGGCGTGTAGTGTAACACCGCTGATAACACCCACTTGATTATATAAATTGTTGGGGTCGATCCCTTTTACCCCTAGATTATTAAAATAACCGATTATATTAAGGTTAAAGATCATCCCGAAAATGCTCACCCCGATGGTATTTCCCAGTGTACGAACAAGAGAATTCAGTGCTGTAGCAGCCCCTCTCTGCTCATAGCCCACAGCCGCCTGTATAGCTATGATTATAGTGGTGAAGGCTCCGCCAAAACCAACTCCCATAATAAAATTGTAGATAATGACCAGAACCAAGGGTGATTGGATACCTACAGTAGACAGCAGCAGACAGCTCAACAGCAGAATGGCCGTGGACAGCCCAATCACTGCCTGTTCGCCATACTTGGGAATGGCTTTAGCCAAAACTACAGAGGCCACCATCCAGGAAATAGACATGGGAGACATGCTGAGTCCCGATATTGTAGCACTAAACCCCAAAACGCTCTGTATATAAACCGGCAGATAAACATCGGCCCCAATCAGTACAGCAGATGCTAAAAAACTGATTACATTTATTACTGTGCTGGTTTTAGTCAGAATAGAAAAAGGAATAATTGGCTCAGCAGCCTTTTTCTCAACAAAATAAAAAGCAGCCAAAAAAATAATGGCCAGCGCGAATAAGCCAATTGAAATCTTGAGGGTGCCCCCTTCCCAGCCGTTTCCCTGCCCTCCCAAGAGAAAACCGGTAAGAAGAGCAAGCAGTGCCAGGCTCAAAAGGAGGGTACCGGCATAATCGATCTGAACCCTCTTTTTCTCTATTGTTTCATCATAATTCTTTTGGAACAGTATAATGGAGAGTATGCCAAAGGGGATGTTGATATAGAAGATCCAGTGCCAGGAAAGCCAATCGATCAGAAATCCCCCTACTAAGGGTCCCAGCACACTGGCAATTCCCCAAACACCGCTTAACCAACCCTGCACCTTCGCCCGCTCTGCCAGAGTGAAAATGTCGCCGACAATGGTATAGGTAACAGTAAAAATAGCTCCTGCACCCATACCCTGCAGGACACGGAAAGCTATCAGTTGGTACATGGTTTGTGATAACCCGCAGAGGGCACTGCCCACCAAAAAAATCCCTATACCAACAGAAAGTGTTCTTTTTCTGCCGTATAGGTCAGCCAGCTTCCCGTAGATAGGAGTCGTGATGGCAGAGGCTAAAAAATAGGCGGAAAAGATCCAGCTGATCAAACCAACTCCGCTTAAATCCTTAACTATTGTTGGCACAGCAGTGGTAACAACTGTTCCTTCAACAGCACCCAGAAACATTGCTACCAAGATAGCAAAGACTATGTTCCTTTTCTTTTTATCCATTGCTTGACCACTTTCATTTTTGTATTAAATGAACATCTATCAATGCCTAATATAGCATAGATCACAAACAGATAGATACCCCACAAAGTGCACCGGGGCCCGATCACTGGACAGGTTGGGTGATCGGTCTTTAAATAAAAGCAATAAAGCAAGCCTGGCACCGAATACCAACCTCTTTCTGCGCTTATATCAGAAACAAGAAAAACCCCGAGAAGCCTTTATTCACGGGGTTTATTCTGGTGGGCCATGCAGGAATCGAACCTGCNNCCTGATTAAAAGTCAGGTGCTCTACCAACTGAGCTAATGGCCCATGTATGTTACAGATGCTATGTTACAACAGAATTGCTCTTCTGTCAACATTTTTAATCTGGAGATCTATGGTGAAAATCACGAACACGGGTGACTCCCACAAAAGAGACGGTCCCCCTGATCGGTCTGATCACATAAAGTTTGTCAGCGACTCTTCTTGTTGAATAATAAAACAATGTTGGATGGTGCTCAGCAGGCATTTGGAGTAAAATTTAGGAATCGGAGATATCAAACCTGCGACACCCTGATTAAAAGTCAGATGCTCTACCAACTGAGCTGATGGACGATACACTATATTGGGCCGAAGTTGAAAAATGCAATAATAATGAATAAATTGCAATATAATGCAATATAATAGGCGATATAGCAAACATAATGCAATAATGAAAGCTAATTTGCATATATAGTGCACGAGCTTTTTCTAAAGTTTGTTCGATATAGCAGTTTAATTATGCAATTTTTCATGTTTTTTGGCGAGGAAAAATGCACATCATAACGCAATTATGGTGCTATCACTCGTAAGATGATGTTGTCAGCTACACCCTAGTGAATCCCCCAACCTTCTGATTAAGAGTCAGATGCTCTACCAACTAAGCAATGGACGATTTATGGTGATAATCCTAATCTCCCGGGGGGACTGTCCCAGTGATCGGCGGTGATTGGTCGGAGAGATTGACTTGCAATCTTATGTGTTTTATACAGTTCAGGAAAGGATATAGTGTTACCTATGTCTTGAACCTGTACCTATTGGTCGTAAGCCGGGTACCGGATAATAACTTCAGTGTTAATCGGTGCCGTACCTTCTAAATAAAGCAAAAACGCAAGCCTGGCAATTGAGAAATGGGAAGTGTGAGGTTGGATGTGCGAATTTTTTTGAATAAAGCAAAAACGCAAGCCTGGCACCGTTGGGAGGGGCACCGTTGGGAGGGGCGGCGTTAGGAAGAGGGGGTGGTGATTGAACGGGCTGCTATGACACCGCTTAGTGAGGCCTGGGTGAGGCCGCGGGTGATTCCGGCGCCATCCCCTGCCACAAACAGGTTTTTCAGTTGAGTCTCCAGCTTACGGGAAACTTTGAGGCGAGAGGAGTAAAATTTGACCTCTATACCATAGAGCAGTGTATGGGGGGAATAGACCCCCGGTGCAACCTGATCCATGGCTTTGAGCATCTCGACGATGGCCAATAAGTAGCGGTAAGGCAGCACCAATGAGAGATCCCCGGGTATTGCCTCTTTGAGTGTGGGAACCACCATTCCCTTTTCGATCCGCTCAGCTGTGGAGCGGCGCCCCTTCATCAGATCACCCAACCGCTGCACGATCACTCCACCGCCCAGCATATT
>LSQX01267465.1_pt2 | contig 14822 bp, 13 predicted proteins | sample 654561 | NCBI WGS metagenome assembly LSQX01 (sample SAMN04489861, study PRJNA283612) | anaerobic digester metagenome | isolation source: 4 biogas reactors fed with cattle manure at either 37C or 55C with and... | place: Denmark: Kongens Lyngby | collected 2014 | reverse complement strand
TTGTCTGTTAAGCGGTAGTGATACGGCACTTTAATACATAACATGAAAAAGAGGTTAAATCGTAGATTGGACTATTTAGCACTACACCGTCTCGGCACCATCAACGTATAAGTCACTATAACCTGAGTTGTTATACCCCCTAACTGCTATGCATCGAAAACCTCCTGTAGGCGCTTTAAAAGTGTAAGTGGATGCGGGAACTTGAGGAACTGTTTCGGATAATACTTGAACCCACGAACCATAAGGATTGTTACTAACCCAGACTTCTATCACGCTGCTCGTTGCAACAGAGACACCTGAGAAAGCATTGATACGCACCTGCATCCCTATAGGTACCTGAGCAGACATTTCACCAACAATAACACCAACATCAGTAGAGACCCCATAAAGCCATACATAGTATTGGTCTAGCGACCCTAAGAAGTTCTGCGGAATAGTAACTATGCCTGAAGTGGTAACTATGCGCCCTACAGAGATGGAGCTTCGGGCGGCTATTGGTTTGGCGACTGATATTCAGGGCTCGTAAGTTTGATAATTTGCGGTGGATTGCCAAGGAATCAACCACCACTTTCTTTTCCAGCCATTCCCCCTCTATAAATCCTAGAGGACTACCATCATTTTATCACTTTTTTGACAAAAATAAAAATTTAGTACCACTCAAACATAAGCTGAACTTACAGGCTTACGCTCAGCCCTTTGTTGGTTGTACCACAAATAACGAAAGGTAAAAGCAACCCTTGGAAATATTATTGGGCAACCAACCAAGCAAAAACACAAAAAACGTTTTTTAAAATTAGCGATAATATTTAAGTATTATGCCGGGGCAAGGGAGTATTACAAGGGATGAAGATGAAAAAACATTTGATAAAATCTTTCACACCATTCCTTGTTGTATTGCTTGCAGCTTCTTTTTTTGGAGCTTTTTCGGGTCCAGTTGCAGGTCAAACAACCGCAGACCAAGATAACACTTTACCTTTGACACCTATACCTGCAAACCCAAGCACCCCCAAACCGTTGGAGCCAAGCCAAATAGCCGCCCAAGACAAAGCCATGGACTTCATGAAAAACATGCTACCCGTTGACTTATCAAAATACTCCATCACTGTCAGAAGCAACTCAATAATGAATGGAGTACCTACCGCAAAGGATGACAACAGAATAATAACCAACATACTATATGAGCTAAAATCAACAGATAGCTATCTGCAAATAGGATTTGCCTTTGAAAAAGACGTTATGACATCATGTGAAATTACTCCAATAGAAGGAAAAGTTATTACTGCTAATAATAGACAGTATGATGATCCGCTTGTTGCTGCAAAGGATTTTCTTGAAAGATACCAAACATACACTAAACTCGACTCAAACAGCCTAATAGTAATGCTAGACAATGCTGATGTAACCAAAGATTCTATGGTAACGAGAGAAAACACCAAATTCGCCATAACAAATAGCTATCTTGGGGGGCGAAACCAAATTGTATTCAGTTGGGCGCATGTGATTAATGGTGTAGAGAGTCGTATTGGAACAAGTCTTGTCTTTGATACAGATGGCAACTTTGTTTCATTTGGCGATAGTAGGGCGCTTTATACACTTGGAGACACATCGGTAAACATTTCAGAAGAGCAAGCAATTGAAATAGCTTTAGAGAATTTGAAGTCTTACTCTTATGAAATGTATGATGGTGTAGTCGTGAAAGACTTTAAGGTGTCTAGAGAAAACATTGTAGCTACGCTGGTTACTGCTTCGGTTGATTATGAACTTAGACCTTACTGGGACATTCGAATGGTATTAGATGAAGTTTATCCGGGTAACGTGCAGGGTATTACTGCGTTTATTTGGGCTAATACTGGCGAAGTCATCTCGTACAGCAACATGGCATTTGGCGGAACCGTTGATACTGATAACAATAATTCCACCGCCGGCTCTGAATCAACATCACCTAACTATACTTTAGCGATTGTGATAGCAACAGTTACAGTGGCAGCAGTTGCAGTAGCAGCACTTGTAGTGGTAACCAAAAAACGACACAAATAAACAGGCTCCATTCTTTTTTATTAAACCATAAATTTGTTGGCAGCTTCAACTTTCTTCTTCATTGGCATCAAACAAAATGAGCCTCCATGAATACATGGCCCGATTTGCTGAATACAAAAGTAACGGTAACACAACTGAATACGATAGAATTTTGAGCGAAATGCTCGAGTCAGAAAAAATAAACGCAGAAATGAGCGGGGGTACTCACGTAACAACAAACTCAGGCGGCGTTATGCCCCTAGCTCCAACTGGCTGGATGTCTTACGTAACTAGCTACTCACCGCCAACCTATGACCAGAATGGCAATATAGTGGGGTTCATCCAAAACTGGAACAATATCTCTGGTCAAAATCCTGACGGCAACTATGCACTATTATGGATAAACAGCTGGGATGGAATTAAAAGAACCCCAGCTCACGGCGGCGAAGCATTCGCATCTGGAGCGGTATGGAACGGCCAAACCGGATGGTTAAATGGCTACATTTCAATCTATGCGTACACTAGTATCCCATCATGGGACAATTACGTAATAATCTCGGTCTATGACGGGTCAACTTGGCATTATTTATCGCCCGAACATCAGGTACACAACACTTCACCAACTTGGGTCTACATGGGTTACACATCGATACAGTTCACACAAATCGCCGTTGAATGCTGGACACCACCACCGTATCCAATACCTTACTCGCCGCTCATAAAGAACTATGTATTCATCGATAGCGTAAGGATAGTAAAGCTAGAAAGCGCATGGCCAAGCGACAAGTAGTAACTACTCGTTTATAGAGGCAAACACTTTATCCTCTCACTTTTTTAAAAATTAAAAAAGTTCACAGACGGGACTGCCGTTTATGACAGCTATCATATTAGCAGCCTCTTCTGTGTCGCAACACCGCAATTGCCGCTACCAACACTACTAAGAGGACAATTCCAACTGCTGCCCCAAGAAAAACTGTCTCCACACCCTGATTTAGTAACCTGGCTGAACTGTTAACATCGAGCGAGCCAATCCCTGTAGAATTGAAGTTGAAGACTTCACCGGTGTCCGCCCAAACATTCATTTGAAGAGTGCTAACACCTCCTGGATAAGTACGGTTGAGTTCCAAGGTGACGTTCCAGCAGGGCTTTAAAGTCCCATTTTGAGACATAGGATAGAATTCCGCTACTGAACTGCTTCTGTCTATGTCTGCGTTGTTTATCTGTCCTTGAGTAGCGGCAGTAACTGCGTAATCCGCTGCTACGTTTATTGCCTCATTGCTATCCACATAGTAGATTTGGCGCCAGTCAGAAAAGCTACTGAATGTATTATTGGCGAAAGAAACGCTGACAGCGGTGTCATCGGCGCCGTTTAATGAATATAGCCAGTTGTAGTGTGTTGATAAGGTTCCCGATGTAGGTACCTCAAAATGGGATACCCAGAAACTGATGTTGCCCAAAGTTATCAGCGGGCTTCTGCCATAGGGTATCGGCGGGCTTTTGCCCTCGTCGTCATATTGGTCAAGTAGTTGGATTAGGTCTGTGGAGTAAGCACCGCTAAACACTTGATACTTCAAAAGAAAGTCTCTTGCTGCATCGGTTAAGTTATCATATGTTCGTTCTGTTGCAACAGACCCATTTATGATGCTTAAACTAAGCTGATATAAATGGCCGTCTTTGAACATGAAGTCTGCTACAAGATTACTATCGGGTGAATTGAGGTTATAGCCGACTGATTGAGTAAAGAATGTATCGGGCGGCGCAGGAGGCAACGTACATAGAGTGCCAAGTGTTATGTTGTAATGGGTTAAATTAAGAGGGTAAACAGTGGTTAAGCAGTCTAATGCTCTTGTTTCTAACTCGTTGGGGTTTGGCTCAGAATGAACTGTTGAAAGCGCCTCCATAGGGCCACATAAAATTAGGAATGCGAACATGACAAAAGACGCTTTCTTGGGTATGCTCATTTTTCGTCCCTAAGTAGAATATTGTTATGCGTGTATTTAACGCTCCCCGGGGAACGACCCGTTCTTATAGAGGAACAGCCGTCTAAAGAAAAAACTCATTATAAATTTTCGCTATCTCGTTGCTCATGCCATTGCTAGAATCACATGTACGTTGAGTTCACTTAAGTAGCAATGTTTTTACGTTTTCAAGCATAGCAGTAGGCAAGGGTGTTCTATATGGTTGCCTTTGAGTGCCCCTTCTGCAACCAGACAATTGATGCTAAACCACCTGACAAAGTCCATTCAGCATATTCTTTTGAGAGACCACTTGCTAAGAGCTATCAGGGTAAGTTGCTTGAAAAAGAGTTAACTTGTCCAAACCTTGAATGCAGAGAATCAATAAAAGTCTACTGGTATGCGCCACTAGACTACTTTAGCAGGATATAACCAAACAGAATGCATTACACACATGCGTATTCTGACTTTGCAATTTCTTAAAGATTCAAGTCCTCAAGCCAGAGACAACGAATTTTTTCTGCAAGGAAAAAGCATTTTCATACAAAAAGAGGCAAAGTTTAAGGTGTCCTAAACAATAGGGCAGGCAAGCAGGTTAACCAAGCGGCAAGAAAGCTTGACAGCTTCTAAAAAATCAAACCACTTAACGGAGACTCTGCCAAAAAAGGCGTACACTCAACTGTTCGGCTTTTTTCTAGCGGAGAAACCAGAGACAGCGACATATGCAAGATGAACTATGAAGGCTTCTTTATTCCCCTTGACTTATTTGAAAACACAACCGAACATAGTTTAAAAGAAACTAAATAATGTTTCAATAAAAAAGGACCAAAATTAAAGGAACTTTTAATTTTATTTTAAGAATCGTAGAATATGTAAGGTTTCGTTATGTTAAAGAACGCTTTGTTGTCTGGGGTAATTTAAATAATTCATAGCAAAAATTATCTGTAATGAAGTTTTCAGCGCTATTCAGAGGCGATCAAGCGGTCCTTAGAGGCAACTTTCTACTCATCACTATTAGTTGGATAATAATGTTCACTGCTCAACCCATACCTGAGACCTATGCTAGCCTCTATTATCTTCACCTAGGAGCTAACGAATTCATGTTAGCAATAATGGGTTTTGCAGGATCGATCGCCGTAGCACTAGTCCAGTTTCCAGGTGGATACATAGCAGACAAGCATGGACGACGACGGCTCATAGTCACAATGACTTTTGGCATGGCGATAGGAAGCTTGTTCTTTGTTTTAGCTCCCTCATGGGAATTTATCCTTATAGGTTTACTCGTTCAGAATATATGCTCAATATACGGACCTGCGTTAATGGCAATGGTTATTGACTCACTGCCATCAAATAGCCGAGGAGCCGGATTTAGTTTCCAGTCAGTCATAACAACATTAGTACTGATACCTGCACCCTTGATAGCTCAATACCTCGTCGCTAGCTTTAATTTCGACTTGGGCATGCGAATAGCATATTCTCTGACTACCACCGCCTATTTCATTATAGCCATATTACGATTACGACTAACAGAAACACTGCCAGCTAATAGAGAAAAAGCCAAGACAGGTTTATTGTATGCATTACGTTCATATCCAACAGCAGTTAAAGAGAGCATATGTGTCTGGGGTAAACTTCCAAAATCAGCCTTTAACTTGTTTTTAGCAATAATAATCGTTAATGGATTAGTCGTTGCATGCCAAATGTATTTTGTAGTATACGCAACCACTACGCTCACAATAACATTGAATCAATGGGCGCTTGTAATGACTTTTAGGTACCTCACAATAGCAATACCAGCCATAATTGCAGGTTTTTATATGGATACTTTAGGCAGGAAAAGATTCCTAATACTAGGCTACCTACTATACATCCCAGGTATGCTATTATTCATAGTCGCCGACTTTAATTTACTGCTTATTTCCTTCTTCTTCTTTGGCTTAGGTAACCTGTTACAATTAAACAGCTACCAAGTGCTTATGGGTGATCTTGTTCCTAGAAATCTAAGAGGAACTGCTACAGGTTGTTTACAGTTCTTCATGTTTATTATGCAAGCTATTCTCCAAATCTCCATAGGGCTATTATACGTTTATGTTTCCCCTCAACTGCCATTCATACTTTTGGCGTTAGCAATGATTCCACTATCCCTGTTTGTGCTTCGATGTGTCCATGAACCAACCGTAAGAGAAGCCTAAAATTAAGTTGGAATAAACTGAGGAATAAAAGGTGTAGACTTCATCATTGAGACCGCTTCACGTTGCATCTTGGTTTGATAGATTGTAACCGACCTAGAACTACTCCAACAATCCTCAAAGTCTTCAAGATAAAAATCTACAATATTCAAATCATTAGTCCAAAAAACCACAGGACAACCTCGCCGAGTTTTCTGCCGCGTTAAAATCCACACTTCCCCATCATCCACTACCAAATAACCCTTAGACGAACAACTCCCAACAGCTTTAACCTCAAAATCACCATTATCAGGCACAAACTTCTCAATCAATTTTCCAAGTTCAACAAAATCCTCTTGACCAACTACAATCAACTTAACTTTAACTCCATTATCCGCAGCAATCTGCAAAAACTCCCTATAATAAATACCCACCCGAGACCGAAGACCCTCAAAAGTACTCACAATCATAAACCGTTTCGGCTTCTTCTTAAAAATAGCCTCACACCGAGATTCCACAGCTACATTAGTTGTCAATAAAACAAATCGAGATTCTTCATACATTTCCGGTTGCTGCTGAATCTCTTCTGACATCTCCTTTAAGTGTTTTTCAAGCTTAGCGATTCTATGCCCCAACCTACTTTTCTCCTTAACAATTAAACCCCCCAAAGACCTCTCGAAGGGCAACGCTTCTACCATAAAGGGCTTATCAATAGTCCTTGTAATCAACCCCATTTTTTCCAATTTAGGCAGCAACTTGTAGATATCTTGCTTATGTAGCTGAGTATTTTTAGCTATCCTATCCACACATGTTTTCCCAGCTTGAATTATACTGAGGTAAATCTTCGCTTGATTTATTGTAAAACCAAAATCGGTAAGTTTTAACACAAAATCCTCTTGCATAAAAATACTGCCTGCCCTGCACTCAAGGTGCCAGCCCTTTGCATGCTTTACAATCTGATTATAATATTGATAAAACTTTCGTAGTTCATAACGTTTCTAATTTTTTCTAACACAAACAGACCCTAAATATTTCCCTGAAGTACCGAACAAATTTGTTGCAAGCTATAACTCATATAGATCTATATAGCATCAAACATCGATAGGCATTTAGGATTGAAGTCAAGTATATCTGCAAACAGTTGATACACATGGCACTGACGAAGATAAATCAAATACTAATCGGCAACTGCAAAGATCAAAAAGTAACCATACGCGGATGGGTATACCGCAAACGCGAAGGAAAAGAACTCATTTTCTTGCTAATCCGAGATTCAACAGGCGTAATACAATCAACCATCAAAAAATCCAATCCCTACTGGAACGAAGCCAAAAAAACAACTATCGAATCCTCACTTATACTAAAAGGAACCGCTAAAGAAGACAAACGCGCACCCGGCGGATTTGAAATAGGGGTAGAAAGCATAGAAACCATCGGTTTAGCAGAAACATTCCCCATCTCCAAAGACAAAAGCGAAGAATTCATCCGGGACATGCGCCACCTCTGGCTAAGAAGCCGAAAAATGAACCTAATAATGAGAATACGCGCTAGTGTTCTAGAAGCAACTCATGAATATTTCAAGAAAACCAATTACATCGAAGTATCTCCACCGATGTTCATCTCAGCAGCCGTAGAAGGAGGCTCAACACTCTTTGGACTAAAATACTTCGACCAAGAACTGTACCTAACACAGAGTAGCCAACTCTATCTTGAAATCCTCATGTACTCACTAGAAAACGTCTATTGCATAGCACCATCATTTCGTGCAGAAAAAAGCCGAACAATACGCCACTTAACCGAGTACTGGCATATTGAAGGAGAATGGGCATTTGCAGATATGACTGACTTAATGCATTTTGAAGAAGGTTTAATGGAATATATTTGTCAAACAATCGCTTCAAGATGTGAAGATGAACTTAAAGAATTAGGAGCTAACATAGACAAACTAAAGGCAGTAAAAGCTCCTTTTCCAAAAATAACCTATAAAGAAGCAATTCAACGACTAAAACCAAAAAACCCTTCACTCGATTGGGGTGCAGATCTGGGTTATGAAGACGAAAAAGTTCTTGCAGAAGACTTCGGCAAACCTTTCTTTGTTTATGATTATCCGACAGCAATCAAAGCATTTTACTGCAAAACATATAAAGACCACCCAGAAGTCGCCATGTCAGTGGATATGATGGTTCCCCGCATTGGAGAAATCAGCACTGGGGGCGCAAGAGAGGATAACAAAGACAAACTTATCCAGCGTATGAAAGAGCAAGGACTAAAACCTGAAGACTACGAATGGTACATAGACCTTAGACGCTATGGTACAGTCCCACATGCCGGCTTCGGTATGGGTCTTGAACGCCTGTTAGTATGGATGCTTGATTTAGACAACATCATCGATGCAATCCCATTCCCAAGAACGACACGTAGATTCTATCCATAAACCTTTTTTAAACCACAGTATATTTTAAAAAGCCCACCAGCCTAAGGCAAAAAGAACAGTAAAAAAACAAAGCCACCCTAGCATAAATGTTACAAAAATACAATTTAAAACTTTTTTATTGACTGAAACTCCAATAAGCATAAACATAGGAAACATCGCCATAATGTAGCGGGGTGCGCTTATCCACCAAGAAGTCGAAACCGCTAATCCCCAAGCAAGGATCATATACATCAAATAAGATGGTCGAAGATGCTTCCAAAATGCAACACCAATCATAAACAAACCAAATACTGAAAACAGGATAGGAGCAGCACCGATGGTTAAACTGTCTATAGGTTCCCCGTTTAGGGTCCAATACCATGCTCGATTTAAACCCGTTAATGGATCAAGGGTATTGTGCCAATGGGTTGCTTCAATTTCCATAAATGAAAACGGATTACCAGTGACAAAAATGTTGATTAAGAGGTAGATAAAAAAACCAGTCAATGCAGAAAAAACAAAAATAAAGTCTTTTTTGGTTTTACAAAGACGCCACCTTTTTTGATGGTAATACTCAATTATTAGAGCGGGTAACAGTAACAACCCTGCAAGTCGAGTAAGCGACGCTAATAAACTCAATAAACCCGCTAACTCCCATCGACCTATTCGGGCATAATAGAAACAAGAAATAATTAACGCAAAGAAAAGCCCCTCCGTATAAGGGGCAGACAAAAAATAGGCAGTTGGAAAAACACTTAAAAACAATACAGCCTTCAAAGCAGCGCCTTCGTTGAACTCTAACTTGGATAGTTTATAGAGGTAGAAGAAAGCAACTAAACTAGCAACATTTGCTATCGCCAACGCTGATATGCTTGCGTAATCAAAACTAAACGTAAATAATCTGATTAGCAGTGGGTAGAAGGGAAAGAAAACAATAAAATTAGCGTCATTGCCTGTGTTAACATAACCATTTTGGGCAATGGTAACATAATTGGATGCATCCCAACGATAAAACAGATTCCCTAAAACATCCAGCGGACAAACCAATCCAAGATTAATCCAAGTTACAATATAACCAATGGATAAAACTAAGATTTTAGCTACTAGAACAACCAGAAACGCTTTCTTGGCTGATTCAGGAATACGATTGATTAACGATTTGACGTCCAAATGCTCTCTTTAAGATAGTTAAATCTTGAACTTTTTAAGCATATCCAGAAAAGTACTCTTGTTTAAACTGTTCTTTAGGCACATCTAATTTTTCGACGATAGACTGCATCGCTTTAACCATCGCTGGAGGACCACAACTATAAAACACATAATCGGTATAATCAGGTAATTCATGCTTAATCATATCAGCGTCGATAATACCTTTGGAGCCTTTCCAGTCAGGAGGGGCCTCATTTACAGTAAATTTCAGCCTCAGATTCCTATTTTTCTCGGCTAACACCTCGAACTCTTGCCTAAACACAATATCATCCGGAGTTCGACAGCTATAAAACAACGCGATTTTGCTTGTTAGGTTTTTGTCAGATGCGAATTTGCATATACTCCTAAAAGGAGTTATACCTATTCCACCACTCAATAAAGCTATTCTTTGATACTCTCCTTCAAAAGTAAATTTTCCGTATGGTGCGTCGATTCTTGCCCAATCACCTGTTTTAGTTGCCCTAAGCGCTTGAGAAAATTCACTGTCACTAAGTTTTTTTGTGAATTCAATGTAACTAGACTCAGTGGGGCTACTGCTAAAACTGAAATGTTTAACGAGTTCTTTATTGTTTTGTCTTAAAGTAACAAAAAAGAATTGCCCCGCTTTGTACTCAAGCCCCTCTGGCCGAGGAAATCGGATGCTTAAAACATTGGGTGTTCGTGGAATAACGCTCAAAACATTTGTTTCAATCTTCATGTTATTTCCAACTATCAATAATTGTTCTTGGAGTTTTAGAACCTTTTGTAAGCCGCTATTTTTTAGTAGAACCAGTCAAAGTATATATGCAAACGCTGTAAAGTAGCCAAAGAGACCTTTCGATGTCTGGAAATACTCCTAAACAATATGACGTGAAAAAATATCTCAAAAGTCATCTTGCTTCATTGGGTTTGTTATTAGCATTCTACGGTGCCGTAATAACATATGCAGTACTTTGCAGCGGTTGGATTCCATTTAGCGAACATATACCATGCAGTACTTTTGATCCCCCGATTTTAAATCCTCCACTTTCAAACAACTACATAATTCCAGCTTTCTTTGCTACCAGTTTACTATCATTAATAATTGGTGTTACAATGCTTTGCATATACAGTATACAGGTTATTCGCTCTTGCATTACTGCTGATAGTGAGCATGTAGCTATTTTATTGGTCGTTTCAGGTTTTGCCTACCAAGTGCTTGGTGCATGGCCACTTCAGGAGACTGCAAAGTTTCCTTGGGAATGGCAAAAACTAATTATGGGCTATGGTCCAGCTTTTGCATGGGGCCTTTACTTGTTGAGTCTTGTTGCTTTGGTTATTGGCGCTGTTTCGCTTTTTGTCCATAGTCAAGATTACCATAGACGACATCCAGAGGTAAAAGCGGGCTGGCGTTAGATTTATCATTGAAACTATTCACTAGTTAATTTTTCTCTTCACTTTTCACATAATAATCTAATTTAAACACTCATCACCATTCATTTGTTTATAATATCATAAAATATTCAATCATTTGTCCATTATTAATCATAATCTATGAAATGCCTATATATTTTGATGTAACGTAGTATTCCAAACGAGGAAGCAAATTGACCAAACAATGGCATAGTGAAACCATTGAAGCAGTAATGGAACAACTCAAAGTAACAAACAGCGGATTAGACTCAAATGAAGCTAGTCAACGGTTAATCACCTATGGCGCAAACGAGCTTAAGAAAGAAAAAGGCAAATCACCGATAAAACTCTTCATAGGACAATTCACTAACGTACTCATGATTATTTTATTAATAGCAATTGGTCTCTCAATCGCAGTAGGTGAACCAACAGACGCATTAATCATATTAGCCATTGTCATTGCCAGCGCCGTCTTAGGATTCACACAGGAATACAGAAGTGAAAAAGCAGTTGAAGCTCTCAAAAAAATGGCTGCCCCTAACGCCATAGCAATTCGAGATGACAAGGAAATCAAAATACCTGCAACACAACTAGTTCCAGGTGACATCGTTCTATTATACACAGGCGATAAAATACCTGCAGACGCTAGATTGATTGAAACATTTACTATGAAAACTGATGAAGCACCACTAACTGGTGAATCCGCACCAGTTGATAAAACCACTGACGAATTACCCAGTGAGACTCAACTAAACGACAGGCGCAACATGATATTCTCTGGTACGGTTGTAGTTTATGGTAGAGGAAAAGCAATCGTTACAAACACAGGTATGACCACTGAATTCGGCAAAATCGCCGAGATGGTACAATCAGCGCCTCAAGAAAAAACACCACTCGAAAAACGCATGGGCAGCGTCGGTAAATGGATAGGCCTTCTAGCAGTAATCATCGCCATCAGCGTAGCTATAGCTGGAGTAGTAGTAGGCCGACCAATCCCCGAAATGGTTCTATGGGCTATCAGCTTAGCAGTTGCTGCCGTTCCAGAAGCCTTGCCCGCAATAATAACGGGTGCACTTGCCATTGGTATGTACCGCATGGCCAAATCTAACAGTATCGTCAAACGCCTACCCGCAGTAGAAACTCTTGGAAGTACAAGCGTAATCTGCAGTGACAAAACAGGTACATTGACGAAGGGCGAAATGACAGTCCAACGTCTCTACGTAAACGGCCAAACCATCAAAGTAACAGGCATAGGATATACCCCAGAAGGCCAATTCCAAATAGATGATAAAAAAATTGTTCTAGACGAAAACCTAAAAGCTTTACTAAAAACAAGCGTGCTATGCAACGATTCAGATCTTGAAAAAGACTCAGAAAGCGGAAAATGGACTGTTAAAGGCGACCCCACTGAAGGTGCCCTAGTAGTAGCTGCTGAAAAATTTAACCTTAAAAAAGCAACCTTTGATAAAGATGAACCACGCATCGCCGAAATACCTTTTTCATCCGAGCGTAAACGAATGACAACCATCCATACGGGAGACAACAAAAAGACGGCATACATGAAAGGAGCGCCCGAAATAGTTCTTAGTAAATGTAGCAAAATACTACTCAACGGTAAAGCAGTACCCCTAACTGACGAAATAATCACTCAGCACCAAAAGGTCACCGAAGACTTTGCATTACTAGCCTTACGTAATCTCGGTTTTGCATACAAAGAACTCCCAAATACTATGGAAGAATTCCCAGAATCAATAGAACAAGACTTCGTGTTTATTGGCATAATGAGTATGATTGATCCACCACGTCCAGAAGTCAAAGACGCAATAAATATCTGCAGAAAAGCGGGAATACGCGTAGTAATGATTACAGGCGACCACAAATTAACAGCCACAGCAGTCGCAAAAGATCTCACACTATTAGGTGACAACATTGAAGAAGACCAAGTGCTAACTGGCGAAGACCTTGAAAAAATGTCTGATGAACAACTAGAAGCAGTCGTTGAAAAAGTAGTCATCTATGCACGTGTAGCTCCAGAACATAAGTCCCGTATCGTTAAAGCTTGGAAGAAAAAAGACCAAGTAGTAGCAATGACTGGCGACGGGGTAAACGACGCCCCAGCACTAAAAATGAGTGACATTGGCATTGCAATGGGAATCTCAGGAACAGAAGTAACTAAAGAAGCTGCAGACATGGTATTAGCCGACGATAATTTTGCAAGCATAGTCAAAGCAGTTCGTGAAGGACGAGAAATCTATGACAACATCAAGAAGTACCTAACATACCTACTTCAATGTAATATCATGGAAATACTGGTAATGTTCGTAGCAGTTGTAAGTGTACCATACATTGCATCAGTAATTTCACCGGGTGCAAATGTTGAATTAGTAGGGAGTGCAGCTATCGCATTGACTGCGGTTCAAATCCTCTGGATTAACCTGGTAACAGATGGATTGCCAGCTATAGCGTTAGGTGTAGACCCAGGCGACCCTGACTTAATGGAACGCAAACCACGTAAACCAAATGAAAGCATATTCACAAGAGACGTCAAAACCTATCTGATATTTGTACCTATATTCACAAGTATACTACTGCTGGCTGCTTACTTCGCACATACGCCTTGGGCAAGTGGAGAACAATTACTAGCAGCAAGAACACAACTATTCACTGCAATGGTAGCAATCGAATTAGCAATAGCTATAACTGCACGATCATTCAAGTATCCACTATACAAAGTCGGCGCCTTCAAGAATAAATGGCTCTGGATAGCAGTACTATCGTCATTAGCATTACAGATGATCATATTCTATACACCCGGTGTACAAGAACTCTTTGACATACGTACTCCTGAACTTATCGATTGGGTCATTGCAGGTCTATATGCAGGTATAGTCTTTACAACCATAGAAGTCGGAAAATGGATTACTTCAAGGAAGAAATAATCCTAATTGTCACCATTTTTTTGATATATTATTATTTATAGCGATAGCAAGCCTTATAACAAAAACGCAACCAAATCAGTTTTAACAATTCAACAGAGGGGAAATAAAATAAATGGGTGAAAATCTGTTAACTAAATTAGCAAATCCAGCACCACTTGGCTTATTAGGTTTTGGTTTAACAACAGTGCTCTTAAACCTACACAATGCTGGCTTGTTCGATCTTGATGCGATGATTCTAGCGATGGGTTTGGCTTACGGTGGTTTAGCACAGGTTATCGTGGGTATCATGGAATTCAAGAAAGGGAATACTTTCGGGACAGTCGCGTTCAGCAGTTACGGGCTATTTTGGTGGTCTCTTGTGGCTTTGATACTGTTACCAAAATCTACGCTCTTCATCGGAATCGTTGCACCTTCTAACGCTTCGATGGCTGCCTACTTTTTTATGTGGGGGTTGTTCACATTAGCGATGTTCTTTGGTACTCTGAAAGCTAATCGTGCATTGCAGTTTGTGTTCATGAGTCTAGCAATACTTTTCTTCCTATTGACGACACGTGAATTATTGGGGAATCAACAATGGTTCAACACGATCTGCGGAGTGGAAGGTGTAATCTGTGGTGCTAGTGCAGTATATCTGGCAATTGCTGAAGTGTTAAATGAGTCACACCTAAAAACGATTCTACCTATCGGAAAAGTTAGGTAAACCTTTCCAATTTTTTATTTATAGTTTTTTATTTATTCTCATAATTTTTTT
>LSQX01289221.1_pt2 | contig 14823 bp, 21 predicted proteins | sample 654561 | NCBI WGS metagenome assembly LSQX01 (sample SAMN04489861, study PRJNA283612) | anaerobic digester metagenome | isolation source: 4 biogas reactors fed with cattle manure at either 37C or 55C with and... | place: Denmark: Kongens Lyngby | collected 2014 | reverse complement strand
GGCTCTATCTCCCAAGAAGGAGTTGTCCGGATCAGAAATGCTGTTTTCGCTAAAGCATACGGGGATACCGGGGCGATAGAAAAGCTGGCCGAATCTACCGATACAAATGTTAAAAACCAGATCAATGCTATGCTTATAGCAGCTCCCAGGCTGATAAAGCTTAATGAGGCTATGGACAAGGGCGAGCTATACGATCTTAATATATCACATGACCTTGCAGCGGCTATGAATAAGCTGTCATATTTAAGGGAGACGGGGCAGACGGTTGACAATTACCTGCGGCAAATGTCGTTTGTAGAAGATTTAAGCCCTTTGGCTAAAGAAGTGCTGTATGTTTTTGATAAGCATAAACGCAGTTCAAAACGGATTGCCTCTATCCTTCAGGCTTATGCAGATAGCGTGGAGTTAGCCGGGAACCCTAAACAACAAACAATATTCGCGCAGAATCCACCAAGCAAGGAAGAAATATGGGCCCATGCGGTCAGAAAGGCGGAGGGTTTAGATGAAGAAGCCTTACAAACCACGATTTTTCAAAGTCAGGGAATGGGTATTGAGGGAGTTGGACCGGAGAGAGAAGCGGCTAGAGAAACAGCAAGTAAAGCCGAAGGGGTCCAAAAAGCCGTAGGCCCTGCACCCAAACTCAAAAAAGCTGAAGAAGTCTCCCGGGAGATTCCCCTAATCAAGCGGCGGGATATTGTAAGTCATCTAAGTGAAAAGCTAGACATCCCCATCCGGGTGGGGAGATTCCGGCAGAGAGCACGAGGCATCTTCAAGCAAAAGCCCGAAGTGATTCGCACTAAGCTGGCTAATGATATTCCCACCATATCTCACGAGGTGGGGCATTACCTGGACAAAAAGTTTGGGCTTTCAAAAACGGGGGCTTTCGATGCAGAACTTCTGCCTTTAGGCAAACAAACTTCAAAACCCTCCTACACCAAGCAGCAGATCCGCAAGGAAGGTGTAGCTGAGTTTATGCGGCTATACCTGACTGACCCTCAATCGCTACCGGAGAAGGCTCCCCGTTACTATGCCGAATTTGAGGCAATAATGGCGGCAAACCCGGAGATTCACGATGTTCTGTTACAGGCAAGGCGGGACATTCAAAACTGGTTAAGCCAGCCAGCTAAAGCGCGGGTGTTGGGTTCGATCTCTGTTGGTGAAAAAACCGCCCGGAAGATGACTTTTGACAGGCTTTATTCCGCTGCGGTAGATGAACTGCGACCCTTGCAAAGTTACGTTAAAACGCTCTTCCCGGAGGGTGTGGACTTCGACAAAGACCCGTTTCTTCAGGCATGGCTGGCAAGAGGCTGGGTTGGCAAAGCGGAGACCCGTATTCATTATGGTGTGATGGACAAGGATTACAACAAGATCGGTCCATCGCTAAAGGAAATTCTTGAACCCGTCAAAAACAAATTAGACGACTTCAGGGCATACATTACCGCAAAAAGGGCCATTGAACTTCATGATCGGGATATAGATTCGGGTATTGACTATGAAGATGCGGTGCAAACCGTAAAAGACCTGGAAACTCCCGAATTTATCAAAGCGCAAAAAGAACTTGTGGATTTTTCCGATTCCCTGGTTGATATGCTAGTAGATGCGGAAATGATCGATAGAGACACCGCCGTGATGATCCGGTCAATGAACAAGAACTACGTCCCGTTCTACCGGGTATTTGATGAAATGGGGCAAACCCACGGCTACGGCAAGACGGGCTATGCTAACCTAGAAAGCCCGGTTAAGCGGTTGAAAGGTTCGCATAGGGACATCATCGATCCCCTTGAGAGCATTATCAGAAACGTGTTTTTCTTCACGAATGTGGCTGAAAGAAACAACATCGGCCGCCTGGTTGTGGAGCTGGCCGAAAAAAGGGAAGGTGCCGGGAAGTGGGTAGAGGAAGTACCTGTTTCTGTGCGGCCTATACAGGTCAACCTGTCGGAGATCAAGAGTGCCCTTGAAGGTATCGGGGTAGATGTTGAAGGGTTGGACTTGGAGAGAGCGGCCACCATATTCCGTCCAGTCCCGTTCCCCGCTGCGAAAGAAAACATCTTAGCGGTTTGGGTAAAAGGACAGCGGCGGTTTTATCAGGTTGAGCCGGAGCTTTACCGTGCTTTACTGGCTTTGGATAAAGAGACCTCCAACATGCTTGTTAACATCTTGTCTAAGCCGGCTGCGGTGCTAAGAGCTGGAGCGACACTTTCTCCTGACTTCATGATCCGCAACCCCTTAAGAGATATAATGACCGCTATGATCTACAGCAGTTACGGCTTTAAGCCTCACGATTTTGTACGTGGGCTGTTCCACATCTTCAAGAAGGATGATCTCTACTGGAAATTCCATGCCTCAGGAGCGGCGCACGGTGCAATGGTTTCTCTTGATAGGGATTACCTGCAAGGTGCCCTTCGTGGTATTCTCCAAACAAGTGCTAAGGATAAAGCAAAGAGCCTCTTTAAGAGCCCGCTGGAGCTACTGAGAGCGCTGTCTGAATATGGAGAAATGGCAACACGACTCGGTGAATTTGAAAAAGGTATAAAGACAGAAGCGAAAACGGGTAAAGGTGTCCGCATGGCTGCGTTATCTGCAAGAGATGTTACCCTGGACTTTGCTAGGTGGGGTTATGCGGGCAAGGTTCCCAACCGGATTATAGCCTTCTTTAACTCCAGCGTGCAGGGTCTTGATAAAATGGCCCGCTCGTTTACAGGCAATCCCAAGCGCTCACTCCTGCGTTGCTTGCTTTACATTACTCTGCCTTCGGTAATCCTATATCTGTTAAACCGGGATGATGAAAGGTATCAGGAGCTACCTCAATGGGAAAAAGACCTGTTCTGGATTATCCCGACCCCCAAACATGTGTTCCGTATTCCAAAACCTTTCGAGTTGGGAGTTATTTTCGGAACCCTTCCCGAAAGAATTCTGGAATATATCTACACGCAAGATCCGGGGGCGTTTAAGGATTACCTGAAAACATTGAAAGATACCGGCTTGCCCGATATAGTGCCTACAGCTTTTACTGGGTGGATAGAGGCTTTCCATGCCAACAGGAGTTTCTACACCGGAATACCTATCGTCCCTGCAAGGGAAGAAAAGCTGCCGCCAGAGCTTCAATACGGGGATTACACTTCAGAGACGGCAAAGCTGATCGGGAGGGTGTTCAAGGTTTCTCCGAGAAAAGCAGATCACATTGCGCAAAGCTACGGTGGCGGCCTGGCGAAGTACGGCACAAAGATATTAGACCAATTACTCAAAGCTGTGGGTGCAACGGAGAAGGTTACGAAGCCGGAGCCAACGCTTGCGGAATACCCGGTCATCGGTGCGTTCTCGTCCCGGGTTTGGTCAAACTCCCATAGCATAGATAAATTCTACGACCTTTATGCGGAAGCAGAAAAGATATACAGTAAGAAAAAGGCTGGCATGGTTCTCACGGAGAAGGAACTGGAGAAGCTGTCGAGGTTGAGAACTTACAGATCGGTGGCTGAGGATCTGAGCAAGCTGCGTACTGAGGGACGAATGATATTCGATGATCCGGATTTAACACCCCAGGAGAAGCGGGAAATGCTCGATACGCTCAACATCATACAGATCAATCTGGCGCGCAAGGCAATAGGGTTAAGCCCAATAACGGTAAAACCATAGCCCCCAGGTGAGGGGGAGGCGGTCAGGCTGCCTCCCCCTTTAGGCTGTTAAGGAGCCTGCCTGGGGATACAATTATAACATATCTTTAGGGTCAGGGGGGGGCGATATTATTGAACGGACATCTTACCAGGGCTGATTTTTTCGAGTACATGGGTGACTTCAGGCAAGCCATAGAAAAAAGGTTGTCAACGTTGGAGTCGGGAAGCAAAGACATAAGGGAAGATGTATCGGAGTTGAAAGACAAGGTTGGTGACCTTGAAGTTACGGTGGCCCAGCTAAAGAACGGCAAGAACGGCACAGGAATGAAAATTGCCTATGAAATCATCAGGGCTTTAGTTATAGCTTTTTTGGCTATGATGGGAATCAAAATAACGCTATAGGGTGGTGAGCTGACATGAAACGCCCCCGAAGTCGAAGGAGTCGGGCCTCTCCCCGAAGGTAATAATCTGGCTGTTGTGGAAACTGCTGCGTAGGGTGGATGATTTGGAAAAGCGGGTAAAAGGGCTTGAGGAGGCCGTCCGGGAGGGCGGTAATTTTATTTGAGGAGTGATTTTTTTATGTTCGATATTACTTTAGCGGATGGTGTCTTGTATTCCTTTATCGTGGTGGCGGTGGCAATCGTCATCGACACCTTGTTAGGTGCGATTAAGGCGGCCAAGGATGACTACGACAGCTTTGATTTTCGGAAGCTGCCCAAATTCCTGGCGACCGGCATACTGCCTTATGTCGGGGGCCTGAGCATCTTGGCGCTGGCGGCCGAGTTCGTGGGAGATGTATTTATTGGCTTGTTTTATCCCGCTGCTGCAGCGGTTACGGCCAAGTATGTCGCGGAGATTAAGGATAAGCTGGTTGGGATATTTGGAGTGGAGTTGACTACTGACGGTGGAATAGGGAGCGATGATTAATGACCGTCCAGATCATTCAGGATTTCATCCCGTCCGGCAGGCGCAACAGGCCCGGCTACAAGCTGACCCCAAAATATATCACTATTCATGATACGGCCAACACCCAGGCCGGGGCCGACGCCAAGGCCCATGCAGCATATTTGAAAAAGAACCCGCCCGCATCCGAGGCCAGTTGGCACTTTACGGTGGACGATAAGGTGATCTACCAGCACCTGCCCTTGAACGAAAACGGCTGGCATGCGAGCGACGGCACGAACGGGCCAGGCAACAGGAAAAGTATCGCTATCGAGATCTGTGTCAACCGCGACGGCAACCTGGCGAAGGCTGAAGCCAACGCCGCCTGGCTGGCCGCGAAGCTGATCAAGGAAGTCAATACACTGAAGCCCTTCCCGGCCTGCATGAAACAACACTACGACTGGAGTAAGAAGAACTGCCCGGCGCAGATCCGGGGCCGGAAGAACGGCTGGGCGAACTTCCTGGCGGCGGTAGAGGCGCACCTGAAAACGGAGGCAGAGATCACCCGCACAATCAGTATCTATGTGGGCGGCAAGAAGGTAGATGAGGTTGGGTATCTCATTAACAACTCCACCTACGTTAAGGCTGCCTACCTGATCGAGCTGACGGGCGGTCAGGTAACTGGCCACGGCGACCATATCAAAATCGTGCTGCCGGCCAAAACAGACCCGGCGGAGATCGCCAAACTCAAAGCCGAGATCAACGGGCTTAAAGCCGCAAACGCTGCCCTGGAGGCGAGGATCGAAAATGCCAGAATCGCACTGTCCTGACGTCCAGCTGCGCCTCGAGGCCATCCTCGCCTATATTCAACGGTTACGGGCAAACCTCTACCCCGCCGATTGGACCGCTGACCCCCTTTATCGCATCGAGCAGGAGCTGGCGAGCCTGCTTGATGATATGAGACGCGGCTAAACCTCCTTTCAGGATACCCACTTACAGCCCCTCTTTCGAGGGGCTTTATTTTTTACCCTAATTGTGTCGTTATAGATGGCCCAGAGGGATTTTACTTTATGTTTGTAGGCAACTTGCTAATAATAAATAGGCTCTATATTGTAGAAAATTGACCAAGTAAAAATGCTGCGTTACCGCAGCTTTTTTTTGCTTATATAAAAAATCAGGTGGCCCACTACAAAAAAATATATATGTAACTTGTGGAAATAAAATCAGGTGGATAAACAGAAGATCAGGTGGCCTTCCAGGGTAATTTGAGGCTTGTTAAGGAACCGAAAAGGGCGTAAAATAAGGGCCATTCAGGTCTTTACCCCGGTCAGTTTGGCTTCACCCTGATTAAAAGTCAGGTGCTCTGCCAACTGAGCTAATGGCCCGTGAAGCCCCCATATTATGGGGCTTATTTTGCTTGTTTACATATACTTCCCTTGCCTTTTTAACGCAAATCAGGTTAACATACAACTGACATCATGTTAAACCTGATTAATCGGAAGGGACGAATTATATTCTACCATGCCCAAACGAATATTGCAACAGTCAAAGTCTATAGTCGCAGCAAAAGAAGAATTAATTAGATCTAGTGAGGCTAGGAATTTATCACACCGCACCATAGAGTTTTACGATGATCGTCTCAATTCCTTTGTGACCTTCCTGGGTGAAAAAACATCGTTGGATAATATTACCCTCGATGATATTAACGCCTTCCTTGTTTCCCTGAAAGACAAAGGTTTATCGCCAGGCAGTATAGCCGGGTACGGCCGGGCCATCAAAAGACTGCTGAAATTCCACAATATCCCGATTAATATTGATAAAGTCAAGCAACCCAAAAAGAGAATAACCCCTTTCAGTAAGGAGCAGATCAAGAAACTCCTGGCGGCACCTGACAAAAAAACCTTTTCAGGATTAAGAGATTTTACAATAATGCTTTTGATGTTAGATTGCGGGACTAGAGTAAGTGAATTGTTGGGGTTAACTAAAGACAAAATAAACCTAAGGGGATGGAGTATCACCGTTATGGGGAAGGGTGGCAAGGAGCGAACTATTCCAATTGGCGAGGCTAGTGTTAGCGCGTTAAAAAACTATTTGGCGCAAATAGAGGACATACCCAACAACGAGCCCATCTTTGTTAGTGTTTATAACGAACCTATGGACCGTCACGGGGTCTGGCGCAAAATAAACAATTACGGTAAAAAGGCGGGCATAACAGGGGTAAGAGTAAGCCCACATACATTCAGGCATACTTTTGCTAAAATGTTTTTGTTGAATGGCGGGGATATAGAAAGTTTGCAAAAAATGATGGGACACGAAACTATGAATATGGTCAAAGAATACCTTAATCTGATTGATGAAGATGTGGCCCGGCAACATAGAAAATACAGCCCTGCTGATTCGATAATCAGAAGAAGGCGACGCTAATCAGGAACATATTTTTTCATTGTAGAGATTAGATCCTTAATAAATTCGGGTGATAATCCCGTTTTCTTGAGTTCGGGTGCCAGCTCAATCCAGGCACGGTTTTCAGGAGCCAACACAAATTTTCTCAGGTTGTAAGGAAGCTGATCAACCCAATCCATGTTGCCCACAAGATAATCAACAGGCACTTCAAATATTTGAGATAGCTTAACAAGAAGATCCCGGCTTGGCCCCTGACGGCCTTTTTCCCAATGAGAAATAGTTGATCGTTCCTCTAGGCCTACCCTACGGGCCAACTCTTCCTGGGTCATACCCTTTTCTTCGCGCAGCATTTTAAGTCGGTCTTTAAACTCCAAATGTAATCACCTAATAATATATTATGTGCATTTTGTTTGCAAAATGCAACGTTAAATATTATCAACAAATACCATAAATTTTTATTAAAAAGGGGTTGACAAAGTTACGCGGTATAACTATAATGGGATTAGAAGTTACATTACATAAACAACGGGGGTGCTTTTATGAAAGCACTTAAAAAACGAAGAACAGATTTAAATCTTAGACAATGGGAGGTTGCGGAAAGGGCTGGCATACCGAGGGTTACCTATACTATGATCGAGCTTGGCAAGCGGAACCCCACACTGAAAACGGCCCAGAAGATCGCAATTGCTTTAGGGTGCAGCATCGATGAGCTTTTTTTGCCCCAAAACGTTACAATACATAAACAGGGGGAGCGAGATGCCTAATAAGCCGAAGGTGGTTTGGAATGTCTGTCTGTCTTGCAAAAAACCTTACCAGGTAGAATTAAGGGCTCTTCGTAGGGGGAAGGGAAGGTTTTGCAGCATTAGGTGTGCTAGCCTGTATCGTGTTGATAGGTTAAAAATCGGCAGGAATCAGGCTGGCAAAAATAACCCCAATTGGCGAGGCGGCAGAACAAAGCATATAAAAGGTTACATATATCGGCAATGTCCCAACCATCCGAGAAATCATAACGGCTATGTACTAGAACACATTTTGGTTGCAGAAAAAAAGCTGGGTAGGTTCCTTGAAGATGGCGAGACCGTCCACCACATCAACGGGATAAAAGATGACAACAGGCCGGAGAACATTAAGGTGTTCTCCAGCACCGGCGACCATACCAGGTTTCACGCTGCATTAAGACGGGTTGAAAAAGCGTTCGGGGAGGTTGCGGCAACAGAAAGGAGGGAATCAGATGGACCGTAAGGTGAAGTGCCCTATCTGCGCCGGAACCGGCCTGATCATCAAGGGTCCGGCGGGTTGGGATTGCCCCAGGTGCGGCGGGGAAGGCGTGGTAGATGCGGAAACGGCGGACTGGACGGAAGAGGACTTCCGAAATTACTTTGCCGACATTAAATACCATGAACGGAGGGAGGCAGTATGAATGAGAGTGAGTCTAAGGGTCTGGTTGCTACTATTAACAATCGCATACCTGCACGAAAAGGCTTTGAGAAACGACTGATTTACAAATTCACGGGCAAGGCCAAAGACTTACTATCACTGGCTCAGAAAGGAGGGATCATGAGGTGGTACTCCAGCGACTCTTAGAGTTGTTCCAGGAGGAATTTGAAAGAACCTACGGCGCAAAACCCAATATTGCCGTTTACGTACACTGGAACGCTACGGCAAAACTGGCCAACCAGATTGCCCGAGACTTTGATTATGTTCCGAATCACCACAGGCTCACCGAAACGAGTGGCTGTGCGGTTCTCGAGGACGAAGAAAAAAGGATAAAATACCACATTTACTATAGCGACGAAAAAGAAGCCCCTTTCGGGGGCCCAGAACCAGTTTCAGTATAGCATATTCGGCCAAAATCGGCAATGAGAGAGAGGAGCGAGAGCATGAAAGTTTATCTCGCCGACCGCGAAAAACACGGAACCGACGTTTATGTTGATACCGGCCGCCGCCGCTACCGGCTGAAACGTATCAGCCGGCACTCCGCCGGCTTCGAGTGGGGTTACGACGGAAGCGGACCTGCGGACCTGGCCCTGTCCATCTTGACCGACACGGTAGGGACAGAGTTGGCGGAAAAACACTACATGGCATTTAAGTGGGTGTTTGTTGCCAGCCTCCCCTTCGAGGGGTGGACACTAAAAGAGGAACCCATCAAAGCCTGGATTGCCTGGCGGGAGGCTGGCGAACCGGAGGAGGAAGAAGCGGAAGAATTGCCGTTTTAGGTTTTGGCGGGGGCGGCAGCTCCTCCAGAGCCGGGGTAGCGTCCGGCCCCCCGCCGATTAAAATATAACCTCAACACCGCCACCGGGGGCGGTATGCCCGGCCTGCCCGGTAATGGGCTGGAGGAGAGGAGGATCGGATGTGAGGTATTACAACGTAAACGGCAAACTATACCCTAGCGTAACCACGGCATTAAGCATAATTCGGAAACCCCAGCTTGAGCGATGGAGGGGTGAACTCGGCAACGAAATGGCCGACTTTCTTCTCTGCGAGGCCGGCGATTTGGGGAGCGCGGTGCATAAAATCTGCGAACAGATAAACCGGGGAGAAGAATGGTCCACAACTGACCCTGAAGTATTTGAGATGTGCGCCGCATATGAAAAGTGGTTCAAGGAAAACATCAAGAAGGTTGTTTACGTTGAACACGTTGCGGTTAATACCCTCTATGGTTACGCTGGCCGGTTTGACCTTTGCGCCGTTATCCGGGGTGACCGTTTACCGAGCCTATTGGACATCAAAACCGGCGGTTTGTATCCCGATGCTTTTCTACAGTTGGCCGCCTATCAAAAGGCCCTGCCGATTAAAACCAAACGCCGCCTTGTTGTCCATATCGACAAGAATAATCCCGGCAACTTATATGTCAAGGAAGCAGAAAGCGACCCGGATACCGATTACCGCATGTTTCTATACTGCCTGGAGCTTTTCCGGTATTTTAACCGGTCAAGGCCGAAGGAAAGTCAAATCGTGAAAATTGAAGGAGATGGAGCGAATGTCAGTTTTGTTGCCTGAAATAGTGCCTGAAAAAGAGGTTAAGGAAATTCAGAGTCAGGCAAATAAAATTGTGGCCGCCGCGCAGGCCCTGGCCGTGGTGGATGAGGCAGGAATGGGAGAGGCCACCGCCCTTTTAGGGTGGATCGCCCGTGCCAAAAAGCAGGTAGAGGAAAAGCGGAAATTCTTCGTCAAGCCGTTAAACGACCAGGTAAAGAAAATCAATGCTATGTTCAAGGAGTATGCTGCACCCTTGGAACAATCGGATAACCTGCTGCGTGGCAAGATATTAACCTACCGCCGGGAGCAGGACAGGATTCGCCGGGAAGAGGAGGAGCGGTTGCGCAAACTTCAGGAGAAAGAGCAAAAACGGCTGGAGAAGCTGGCCGAGAAGAACGGTGCTCCGCCTCCCCCGCCGATGCCAACTCCGATAATACAGGAACAGGCTAAAACGGTCCATAGTGACTTCGGAACCGTATCGGCCAAAAAAGTGTGGGACTTTGATGTAGAGGACGAGTCCAAGGTGCCCCGTGAGTTCTTGATGGTCAACGAGAAGGCGATCCGTGCCGCTGTCAAGGCCGGGGTGCGGAACATTCCCGGCGTGAAAATCTACCAGCGGGAAGAATTGGCAGTTAGGAGTTTTTAAGTAAAAAGAGAGGAGGATTGTGATGGCTAACTTTGAGTATAGTGGTTACGTGGAAAGGGTAGAACAAAAGACTGTAAGCAATGGCGGCACATTATTTAAACTCACCATCAACACCGATGACGGGGTTAAGAAGCCCTCTACATTCGATGAGAGGGCTGCCGGACTCCAGGGCAAGACAATCAACTTCAATATGACCCAAAACGGCAAGTTCTGGAACCTGAAAGACTTCGAGATTACACAGCCCAAAGCCCCGGCAACTACCACCAACAGCAACGACACAGAAGCCAAACGCAACGCTATGATTACCGCTTCGGCCCTGGTGAAAAGCGGCTTTGACGCGGGGGTTATCAAGGATATGGCTTCGGCACGGCTGGAGTTTGCCAAGTGTTTTGTTATCGGTTTGCTGCTGTTCAAAGGCGACAAAGACCGGGTTATTCAACTGATCGAAAACGATCAACTGGAAGCCGTGGCCGAAGCTGCTTTCCGGGCCAGTATGGAGGATGACCAAGGGGAAGGGGAGTAATCCCCCTCCCCTTAAAACCCGTTCAGGGCTTGTGAGCGTCTGTTCAGCGCGTTTTTAAGGGCCGGGTAAGGGAAATGTATTAGTCGGAATTTTTGAGGGGTTCTAACGGGCTAATTTTGATTTTAAGGGAGAGGCACGTATGCGCATACCCATCGGAAATTATTTGCTAACCAGCGATAGCCACAATATTATCCTCAACAAAGTAAGTAAGTGCAAGTCCGGCGAAAACGCCGGCAAGGAGAAATTGGAAACCATCGGCTACTATTCCACCATTGAAGCCGCCTGCCAGGGGATACTTGACCAGGCTATCAAGGAATCGGCGGCAACGTCGATCAGGGAGCTGCTGGAAGATGTCCGGCGGGCACGGCAGACGATTGAAGATGCGTTAAAAATGTGAAATTGGGGGAGGAAACATGGAGCTTTATAAAGTTTTAAAACGTATTGACGGTAGGTTATTTAGCCCTTTTCAGCGCTACGAATACACGCCGGGGAAAAAAATGGTTTGCTTAAATTTTGACACAAATGAACGGGAAGCCTGTTCTTATGGCTATTATGCTACCGACATTGACGGGTTAATTTACACTTTCCGAAACCTGCCTATCTATGAGGTATGGAAGGTTGAAGTCGGTGGTAAAAGGGTTGAGGTTGACCAGTTCAAGCGGCGGTACGAAGAGATTACCCTGATTGAGCATGTTCCCAACGAAAAGGTAAAGGAGCTTGCCCAAGAGTGGGAGCCAAAAGTTGGTTACAAGCTGGCAGAGGCTTTGTTCCCCGTCCACCCGCTGTTAATCCCCCGGCGGGGGGCAGTTACCGCTGCTGAATTCCAGTTGCTAAAACAGTGGGATTCTATTAGGAATTCGGTCAAGGATTCGGTCAGGTATTCGGTCTGGGATTCGGTCAGGTATTCGGTCTGGAATTCGGTCGGGTATTCGGTCTGGGATTCGGTCAGGTATTCGGTCGGGTATTCGGTCGTGGATTCGGTCGGGTATTCGGTCGAGTATTCGGTCGGGGATTCGGTCGTGGATTCGGTCTGGGCTTATATGTCCTCACTGTACCCCGGCATTGAGAAGTGGAAATACATTGACCACCCCAAAGGGCAAAACCCATTCCAGCCTGCTATCGATTTATGGCGCGCTGGCTTAGTGCCGAGCTTTGACGGTAAGTTGTATCGGCTACATGCAGGGGAGAAAGCTGAGATTGTATGGGAGGGGAGCGTTAATGACTGAGAATGATTCGCCCCTGGCTTCCTTCGCGGAGAAAGGAAAAATCGAGCTTGGCACTGGCAAAGTGGTTAAGATAGAGCAAAAGTTAAGCCCGAAAGAGCATATCCGGCGGATAAAGGAGATTATAAGAGGGGCGAAGGTTTCGGGGAGGGGTAAATAGTGGCAGTTTACCGTCAACTACATACTTCCTTCTGGCAGGATCCATTTATTATTGAGCGCACACCGGAAGAGAAATACTTTTACATTTACCTGATGACCAACTCAAAAACAAGACAATGCGGTTGCTATGAAATATCAAAAACCGTAATGGTCATGGAAACGGGCTTCAATCTGGAAACCGTGAATAAACTTTTAGAGCGGTTTATCAACTACGGAAAAATTGAATATTGCGAAAGAACAAACGAAATATTAATTAAAAACTGGTTGCGCTACAATTCACACAAAAGCCCCCGCGTGAGGCAATGTATAGAGAGGGAGATCAGGGACATTAAACATAAAAAGTTTGCCGATTATGTTTCAAGTAGACTCACCATAGACTATGTAGAGTCTATGGCGACGGAACAGCAAAAAGAAAAAGAAAAAGAAAAAGAAAAAGAAGAAGAAGTAAAAGAAGAAGTAACCACCACCGAAAGAGAAGCTCTCAACATCTTAAGGTCTATCCCCAACTACAAATTCAAATATGCGGAAGATTTGGACTTTATTAGGACCCTTGCCGTTGACTACCCTTCTTTGGATATAGTTTATCAACTCAAGAAGTGGCGCGATTATAAACGGGACAAGCCCCTGACCGCGAAGTCAAGTCCCCGGTCACAGCTGCGAAATTGGTTTAAAAAAGCTGCCGAGTTTGAGCAGGAGAGACGGCCACGGCAAAATAAGCCTATCGAATTATGGACTAAGGCAGAACGGGAGGCTTTAGGATTATGATCGACCTCACGCCTCCCCGCGACCTGGAAACCGAAAAAGCCCTGCTTTCCGGGCTGTTCGTGGACCCGGACAAACTTGACCTGGTTGCCGGCGTGGTAACCGCTGAATGTTTCTACGCTAACCAGCACCAGGCTATATTCAGGGCCATAGAGAGCCTTCATGCCGCCGGGGAGCCGGTGGAACCCCTGACCGTGCATAACGAACTAAAGAAGGCTAAGGCCCGGGTTAGTTTGAGCGAGGTCCAGGAAATAGCCTCTTACTACCCTACCGGACTAATGGTTGAGGCCCATGCTGAGATCGTGAAGGAGAAACATGCCCGCCGGGTTGCCATTGCGACCATGAAGAACGCCCTGGTTGCGGCTGCGGACGAAAGCCAAAACATCCGCGACCTGATCGCCACTGTGCAGAAGCAGCTTGATGATACCCTTCCTTCTGACCACCGGCGCAAAGTGTCAAATATTTATCCTGAGATACTTGACATTTGGGAAAGAATCCTGGACATCGAACAAGGCGGCGAAAAAAGCTACATCGAGACGGGCTTTTACGACCTGGACGAAGCAGTAGCTTTAGCTAACGGCACTCTGACCATTTTAGGAGCTTCGCCCAGAGTAGGCAAAACATCCTTCTGCCTCTGCGCCATGCGGAACATCGAGAAGCAAGGTAAAAGACCCCTGCTATTTACTCTTGAAATGACGCGGGAAAGAATCATCCAAAACATCATAGCCCAGGAGATGGGAGTAGTCCACCAGGACATGATCCGGGGCCGCCTTAGTGAGGACAAGCAGTTGGAGATCACCAAGAGAGCGGGCGAATGGAAAAAGTCAAAGATCGGCGTCCTGGACGGCAGGTGGAGCGCAAGTCAGATCAGGCACCGAGTGATACAGGAGCGGCGGGAACCCGGGGTAGATATTGTCTTTGTGGACGTTCTCGGCAAGATGCTGCCGCCGGAAGGGATGGGCCGGGATAGTTTGCATAAGATTTTTAACGCCAACTGCCAGGCTTTGGTTGATCTGGCGATTGAGCTAAACATCCCCGTGGTGCTTACCGCTCACCTGAACCGGGACGTAAAGGACGGGAGCAGGCCGACCCTGTTTTCCCTGCGGGAAGCGGGGGAGGAGTTTGCCGACAACGTGATCCTGATGCACAGGGAATACCTGAGCAACCCCACCCCGGAAAACAAGAATATAGCGGAGTTTATCATTGCCAAAAACCGGGACGGGGACATAAACACAGTTGAATTGGGGTGGGACGGGCCGACAAAAACCTTCTACAACCTGGCCCGGTCCCGGGAAGAAATGTATTGGGACAAATAAGGAGGACGGATTAATGCGCGAGTTGATAGTAGAAGCACTAAAACGGGTTGGTATAAATGAGTCTGACGTGGCCGTACGGTGGGACAAGGCTTTGGGCTGCTATGTGATATACGTAAGGCCGGGGGAGAGGAGGACCGAACATGAGAGAGATTAATTTCCGCGAAGGAATCCTTATGAAACGCCTGATTTTCCTTGTCCTTTCCGCCCTGTTTCTTATTTTAACATTGACCATCAATCACGCCCTTAACACCATCAACCAGGACCGGGATGAGCTGATCCGGCAGCTTGATACACTTACACGCCTGCTCACGGAGGC
>LSQX01308563.1_pt2 | contig 14824 bp, 13 predicted proteins | sample 654561 | NCBI WGS metagenome assembly LSQX01 (sample SAMN04489861, study PRJNA283612) | anaerobic digester metagenome | isolation source: 4 biogas reactors fed with cattle manure at either 37C or 55C with and... | place: Denmark: Kongens Lyngby | collected 2014 | reverse complement strand
CGCCTGGACCGTGCTCCTGCAGCCAGTGAGACAGTGTCCCCCAACGATTACCTGGATAACTTCGACGCGCGTGAGATCCTTCACGTCACTTTTGGATCGGTGTTAAAAGAGAAAAACCCTGATGGCACCTGGCGATTCTATGACCGCTTGATCGCTTTACTCAATCAATACCCTGAAGTCTATGCCGGCAACCTTGAGCGGCATTTTAATCGGCACCTGGAACCATTCTGCCGTGCCGTAAAGACGCAAAGAACAAAACGAAATAACGGGTGAAACCATGACCATGGATATCAAAAAAGCTTACGATTTTTCTGACTTTTGCGCGGTGGTGACCGGAGGGGCGGGCGTGCTTTGCGCGGAAATGTGCCGTGCTCTGGCGAGCCTGGGCGCGAAGGTCGCCATTTTGGACCTCAATCCGGCGAATTCGGAAAAGCTCGCGACTGAGATCCGTGAGAACGGCGGCACCGCGCTGGGCATTGCCTGCAACGTGCTGGACAAAGAGAGTGTCCAGGCAGCCTGCGACCAGGTTTTGGAAGCCTTTGGCAAGGTGGATATCTTGATCAATGGCGCAGGTGGAAATAAAGCTCAGGCAACTACGAGCGCAGAATTGCCATTTTTTGATTTACCCCACGATGCTCTGCGATGGGTGTTTGAGTTGAACCTACTGGGAACCATTCTGCCCTCCCAGGTGTTCGGCAAGGCTATGGCAAATCAAGGGCAAGGCGTCATCCTGAATATTTCCTCCATGAATGCTTTCCGGCCCCTCACGCGCATCCCTGCTTACTCGGCTGCCAAGGCTGGGGTGAGCAACTTCACCCAGTGGCTGGCAGTGCACCTGGCGCAGGAATACTCAGCCAATATCCGTGTGAACGCGATTGCCCCGGGGTTCTTTGTTACCGAACAAAATCGCTTCCTCCTAACCGACCAGCAAACTGGCGAGCTGACCCAACGCGGAAAGACTATCATCGGGCACACTCCGATGAACCGCTTTGGCACACCAGAAGATCTGGTGGGTACAGTTTTGTGGTTGGTCTCACCAGCGTCGGCTTTCATCACCGGTGTGGTTGTTCCGGTGGATGGCGGCTTTTCAGCATTTAGTGGAGTTTGAGCAATGACGATCGGTTTGGGTTTCCAGAATCAATTCCTCGACGATCACGCTGTTGAACGCGTGGTGCAAGAAGCGCTTTCCGGCTTGCAGTTGGATGGCAAACGCGTCCTGTTCCTGATCCCGGATGGCACGCGCAGCATGCCCATGCCGTTGATGTTCAATTTGTTTGAAAAACATCTCTCTGGGCGGGTTGCTGCCCTGGATTACCTTGTGGCGCTTGGGACTCACCAACCCATGAGTGACGAACAACTGAGCCACCTGGTTGGGCGCCAGGTGCAAGATGGAAAAGTTGGCGAGAGCCATGTTTTCAATCATCACTGGGAAACCCCTGAAACATTCACGCAAATCGGAGTGATCCCTGCCGAGGAGATCGAGCGCATTTCGGACGGACGCCTGGTGGAGGATGTCCCTGTAAGGCTGAACAAACTGATACTTGATTACGACCACCTCATTGTTTGCGGGCCAGTGTTCCCGCATGAAGTTGTCGGCTTTTCAGGTGGAAATAAATACTTTTTCCCAGGTATTGCGGGGCAGGAAATAATAAATTTCACCCATTGGCTGGGAGCTTTGATCACCAGCTTTGAAATTATTGGCTCCGGTTACACGCCTGTCCGGGCTGTGATCGACCGGGCGGCATCTTTTATCTCAAAACCGGTACACTGCTTCAGCCTTGTGGTGACGCATGAGGGGCTTGCGGGCATCTTCTTTGGAGAAGCGCGCGAAGCATGGGAAGCAGCTGCGGCTCTTTCTGCACAGAAGCACATTGTGTACGTGGAGAAACCCTACCAAAAGGTGATCTCGATCATGCCTGAGCTTTATGACGATCTCTGGACAGCCGCCAAGGGCATGTACAAGATGGAGCCGGTGATTGCCGACGGCGGTGAGGTGGTGATCTATGCGCCCAATATCACCGAAGTCAGTTATACGCACGGAAAAAATATTGATGAAATTGGCTACCACTGCCGCGATTACTTTACCAAGCAGTGGAGCAAGTTTGAGCACTATCCTCACGGTGTGATAGCCCACTCCACCCACTTGCGGGGAATGGGAACCTACGATGAAACAACCGGCGTTGAAAAACTGCGGATCAAGGTCACTCTTGCCACCGGCATTCCCAGGGAACGTTGCGAAAGGATCGGTTTGGGTTACATCGACCCCAACACATTTAATCCACAAGACTTTGCTGGCAAAGAAGAGCAAGGTATCTTGGTAGTGCCACGAGCTGGCGAAATGCTCTATCGACTCAAGTCGAACTCATCTATTGGGAATAAGGAGAAATAATGCAATATAAAATCGGTCTAGTTGGTCTTGGGGTGATGGGGCGCAACCTGGCGCTCAATATTGAACGAAATGGCTTCCCTATTGCGGTTTGGAATCGCAACCCGCAAAAGATGCACGATTTCATCATCGAAGAGGGTGAAGGTAAGGCTTTGCTGGGGGTAGAAAAACTTCCCGACCTGATGGCGGCGCTCGAAAAACCGCGTCGGATTATCCTGATGGTTCAGGCTGGCGCTGCTGTTGACGAAGTCATCGACCAAATAAAGCCTTTGATGGATCCGGGAGACATCCTGATCGATTGCGGTAACACCTATTTCACTGACACCGAACGCAGAAACAAAGCCTTGGAAGCGGAAGGTTTTCAATACATCGGCGCTGGGGTGTCAGGTGGCGAAGAAGGCGCAAAGTGGGGTCCCGCCATTATGCCTGGTGGAAATCGGCCGGCGTGGGAAGCGTTGAGCGAGATTTTCTACGCGATCGCTGCCAAAGCGGAAGACGGTCAGCCGTGTGTCGAGTACATGGGTCCTGGTGGTGCAGGGCACTACGTCAAGATGGTCCACAACGGGATCGAATACGGCGACATGCAGCTCATCTCCGAGGCTTATGACCTTCTGAGCCGTGGTTTGGGATTAGGCGCGGATGAACTACACACGATCTTCTCCCGCTGGAATGAAGGGCTTCTAAAGTCCTACCTGATCGAGATCACAGCCGACATATTCAAGACCATGGACCCGGACACAGGCTTACCGCTGGTGGACCTGATCCTGGACGAAGCCGGGCAAAAAGGCACCGGCAAGTGGACCAGCCAGAATGCCCTCGACATCGGCGTTCCTGTACCCACAATTAACGCCGCCTTGCAAGGCCGCATCATCTCCTCCCTGAAAAAGGAACGCGTCTTTGCGGCCACTCAGCTGCCCGCATCCCAACAAAAGTACGAAGGTGATCCGGCTGAACTGATTGACGCGGTCGAGAACGCGCTTTACGCAAGCAAGGTCACTTCTTACGCGCAGGGGTTGGCGATGCTTCGCATGGCTTCGCAAGAATACAACTACGACCTGAACATCCGCGATATCGCCAAAATTTGGCGGGCGGGCTGCATCATCCGGGCGAGTTTGCTTGGCGACATCATGGATGCCTACGAACGCGATCCTCAATTGGTCAACCTGATGCTGGATGAGGCTTTCAAAAGCGCCATTCTCGAAAGGCTGGATGACTGGCGCAAGGTCGTTCAAATCGCTGTCGGCCTCGGCATACCCGTTCCAGCAATGAGCGGCGCGCTTTCTTACTTCGACGCATATCGCAGTGAGCGCTTGCCCGCCAACCTGATCCAGGCACAGCGCGATTACTTCGGCGCGCATACCTATCGGCGTATTGACAAAGACGGTGTTTTTCACACCCAGTGGGTGTAGAAAGGCAAGGATGTTATGACTGAAAACTATGGCTTGAACATTCCTGAAAGCGGCGCGTTGGATTTTGTTTCCCTGGGCGCATTGGTCCACCGGCTTGATCCGGGGATCGTGCCTTTCCGCAAAGCGACGGAGTGCAAGATCCACGTCAGCGGAGGTGAGTTCAACTGCGCCGCCAACCTGGCGGACTGCTTTGGCTTGCGCACTGGCATCGCGACCGCCATGGTGGACTATCCCATCGGCGATTTGATTGCCGAACGTGTACGGGCGATGGGTGTCAAGCCCTTTTACCGCACCTTCAAGCACAACGGCGTCAACGGTCCCAACTTGGCAACTGTTTACAGCGACAGGGGCTATGGCGTTCGCCCGCCCGTGGTGTTCTACAACCGCAGTCATGAAGCCGCTGCCGAATTGAAGCCGGGTGATTTTGACTGGGATGCAATTTTTGCTGGAGGCGTTCGCTGGTTCCATAGTGGCGGCATCTTCGCCGCGCTTTCAGAAACGACCGGCGAAGTGATCATCGAAGGTATACGTGCTGCAAAGGCTGCCGGAGCTGTGGTTTCTTTTGACCTCAACTATCGCGCCAAGCTCTGGAATATCTGGGGCGGACCGGAAGCCGCGCAATCTGTTTTGCGCAGAATTATGGAGAATGTGGACGTCCTGGTGGGCAATGAAGAGGACATGCAACTCGGCCTGGGAGTAAAGGGTCCCCAGGTTGCTGGCGCATCCAAGTTGGATCCGGGCGCGTTCATCGGGATGATCGATGAGGTTGTGCGCCTCTTTCCTAATGTGAAAGTTGTTGCCACCACGCTGCGCGAGGTGCACTCAACCAACCGTCATTCCTGGGGTGCGGTTGCCTGGATCAACGGTAATTCCTATGTTGCGCCCACATGCGAGCTGGATGTGTTTGACCGGGTCGGTGGGGGAGATGGTTTTGCTTCCGGTTTGATTTACGGGCTGCTTTCCAGCCAATCGGAACAGGAAGCGGTCAATCTTGGTTGGGCTCATGGGGCACTGCTGACAACTTTCCCCGGCGACACCACCATGGCGACCTTGGAGCAGGTTAGGGCGTTTGCCAGAGGAGGTTCAGCACGCATTCAACGTTAGAGGTTTCTGAAGTGTGACTGGCTTTTATTTATTAACGAATGCACACGTGTGCAATAATAGAAACAAGGAGATTAAAGAAAATGGAAACTATGAAAGCGCTTGTCTTTAAAGGTGTTGGAGATCTGGTCCTGGAGCAGGTACCGATCCCGCACGTCAAGAATCCCGATGATGTGTTGTTGAAGATTTCCGCGGTAGGTATTTGCGGAAGTGACGTCAAGATTGTGGAGGGCAAGCATCATTTCAAGCCCAACACCATTCTTGGTCATGAATTTTGTGGTGAAGTTGTTGAGGTTGGAACCCATGTGCATCATGTGAAACTGGGCGACCGTGTCGCGGTGGATAACAACATTCGCTGCGGTTTCTGCGACTTTTGCCGAATGGGTCTCACCAGCCAGTGCGTGGACATCAAAACCAGCGCGTTGGGTGTGATGCGCGATGGCGGATACGCTGAGTACTGCCTGGTCCCTGAAAAACAGTGCTTTGTGCTGCCAGATGAGATCGATGATGTTCTGGGAACCCAGGTTGAAACTTTGGCGACTGTCGTAAACGGCATGAACACTCTTCAAATGCTGCCCTACGACTACGTCATGGTGATAGGTTTTGGTCCAATCGGCTACCTATTCTCGCAGTTTGCAAAGAACATCGCCGCCAAAGTGGCCGTCACGGAAATTGACCCCTATCGCATCGAAGTTGCAAAGCGCTGCGGTCTAACCGTTTGGAATCCGAAGGAAGTTGACGTGGTCGAAAAGATCACTGAATTCACTTACGGCCGCAAAGCAGACATCGTGATCGAAGCAACCGGTAACGACCTGGCAACAGCTCTGAAGTGCGTCACCCCCGGTGGGAAAGTTCTGCCCTTCGGCATGGACTCCAGCATCACCACCACCGTAGTCCCGAACGAAATCACCCGTTGGGCAACCAAGATCCTCGGCCTCTACCTTGGTCAGAATACCATGGTTCCCTCCGTGCGCATCTTCCGTGAGAACCGGCTTGACATGGAAAACTTCTTCACAAAAGTCATCAAGTTGGAAGATGGTGCGGATGCCTTCAAGATGCTCGGTCTTGACATTCCAACCCTCACACACGGTCCCAAGAGCGCGATGAAGATCGTCATGCGCCCATAAACACCTGGAACAATTTTTCTCTCCCCTTCCGGAAAGGAAGGGGAGATGAAGGAAAACAATGAGCCGAAAAATCAACCTTGCAGTTATCGGAACCGGGCGAATGGGTAGCGTCCATGTGGCGAACATCGTCAACAAGGTACCCGAAGCCAATCTTGTCGCTATTTGTGACATTCGCCTGGATGTCGCGCAGGCAGTGGCAGACCGATGGGGGATCACCCGGGTGGTGCAGGATTATCACGAATTGCTTGCGGATGAAACGATTGAAGCCGTGTTGATCGCCACCACCACCAGCACGCATGCGGAAGTAATCAAGGATTGCGCCAAAGCTGGAAAACACATTTTTTGCGAAAAACCAATCGCCCTGGATTTGGCACGCATCGATGAAGCGCTTGAAGCCGTGGAGCTGGCAGGAGTCAAACTGCAAGTGGGTTTTAACCGCCGCTTCGACAAGAACTTCCAGCGTGTAAAGGAAATTGTCCAGTCTGGCGAACTGGGAAGACCATGCATGCTCAAGATCACCAATCGGGATCCTGAATTGCCATCCAAAGAGTTTCTGCGCGTCTCGGGCGGGCTCTTCCTCGACATGACCATCCACGACTTTGACATGGCACAATTCCAAATTGGTGAGGTCACGGAAGTCTATGCCACCGGTTCGGTCTTGATTGACAGCGAGCTGGAAGAATTTGGGGATTTGGACACCGCACTTCTCACGTTGAAGTTCAAGGACGGCACCATCGGTTCGATTGATAACAGCCGCCAATCGGTTTATGGCTACGATCAACGCCTGGAAGTATTTTGCCTCGAGGGCACTGCCATGGCAGAAAATGAGAAGGAAAACATGGTGTTGAAAGGCAATCGTGAAGGCTTCCAAAGTTCTCGTGTGCCTAACTTCTTCATTCAGCGCTATGCTCCCTGTTATGTCGACGAAGTGCGCCAGTTCCTGGTGTCTGTCCGGGATGATTTACCGACCGTTGTAACAGGAGAAGACGGTCGTAAGGCGGTTGTGATCGGTTACGCGGCATGGAAATCCTTCCACGAAAATCGCCCGGTGAAAATCAGTGAGATCACCGGATGAAATTATTCAAAATGTTAAGTAAACAAGGAGCGTGAAATGTCAGAAAGATTAGTACCTGAAGGTTATCTGGCTTCCAATCAACCAGATCTGTTTTTTGAGGATAATGCCGTCGGGCGGCTGAAGAAAGAAGTTTGGGAATCCAGCGACGAAGAAATTGACGCCATCCTGGCAGAATACGGGGTTCCTTCACCAGTGGAATGGGGCAAGCCTGGCTCTTACATTCAGACTACCACCCGCTGGCAGGTGGAAGAAAACCGCAAGAAGAACGACATCGTTTTTATCCCGGTGGGCTGCACCGAGCTGCATGGTCAGCACCTGCCAAGCGCGGCAGATACGCTGTACGTCAGTGCGATCTGCGAAGGTGTGCGTCGCTTTACCGCCAAACGCGGAGCGCCTGTCAACCTGGCTCTTCCTCCATTGAACTACGGTGGTCATCCTTATCACCACCTGGGTATGCCTGGAACGGTCATCGTTCGTGAACATGTTGTGCGCGAAATGATGATCGACGTGATGCTCGGTTTGTGGAACGATGGTTTTCGCAAGCAGCTGATCGTGAACAACCACGGGCAATTATGGATGCTCGAATCGGCGGTGCAGGAGTTCCAGAAGCGCTATCAGCTTCCAGGCATCTTCAGAGTGATTGACTGGCACCGCGGTGTGCGTGAATTCTTCCGCCCGACGAATCGCGGTGGAGAGATGAGCACCAACTTCGTTCACGCGGATGAGTCCGAGACCTCCCTCAGTTTGCTTCTGCACCCTGAGATGGTGGACATGAACTACGCCGTGGATACCGAGGGCAAGAGCTACCTGCCTGAAGGTCACTACGACAAATCTGTGGATCCATTCGGACGGCCAAGCCGCTGGTCTGAAGGTGAAGGTCACTTCGCGATCGAGATTGCCGCCACTCCCGAAGGCGTGGTTGGTAAGGCTAAGTCTGGCACCGCCCACAAGGGCAAGCGCCCCATGGCTGCCATTCTTAAGTACCTCACGCTCTGGCACGATGATGTTCTGGAAGCATTCCCAGCCGGCAAAGTGCCGCCCGTGGAAGAAATAACATTGCGTACAGAAAAAGACATGGAACCCTACCTGCGCGAGCCTTTGAGCGAGGGTTGGAAACCAGTTTATGGGATTCCCCGCATCGGACAGGGAACGGAAGTTTAATTTTCAGGATATTCGAATAGGAGAATGAATATGAACGGAAAGATGGAAGGCGTTACCCTCGTTGCGGATTGGGACCCCAAACCTGGTTTCAAGCTTGGAGCAAAAGATATTGAAGGTCGTCAGACCTATTTGGGCAGTCTGGTTTGGCGCAACCCCCGCCTGGAAATCCGGGAATTCGATATCCCGACCCCTGGGGAAGACGAAGTACTGATTGAAGTCAAGGCTTGCGGCATCTGCGGTTCGGATGTGCACATGGCCCAGGCCGACAAAGACGGCTATATCTTCTATCCAGGTTTGACTGGGTTCCCCAGCATCCTGGGGCACGAACTCTCCGGTGTGGTGGTTGAGGCCGGCAAAAAGGCTTTCGACAAGCGCACTAACAAACCCTTCAAGGGCGGGGAAGCAGTCACCACCGAAGAAATGCTCTGGTGCGCCCAGTGCAAGCCCTGCGCGGATGGCTGGCCAAACCATTGCGAACGCCTGGACGAGATTGGTTTCAACGTCAACGGCGCGTTTACCAAGTATGTCGTTGTGCCTGCAAGAACCATCTGGAGCCTTGAGCCCCTTCGCAAGAATTATGCGGAAAAAGATTTGTTTGTTGCCGGCAGCCTCGTGGAACCAACCTGCGTGGCGTACAATGCCGTGATCGAACGCGGCGGCGGCATCCGACCCGGAGACCGGGTGGTGATTTTGGGCGGTGGTCCAGTTGGTCTGGCAGCCTGCGCTATCCTGAAAAGGGCTGGCGCATCACAGGTTATTATTTCCGAAACCCAGGAAGACAGAGCGCAAATGGCACTGAAGTTGGGTGCGGATTATCATGTGAACCCATTGAAGGAAGATTTCGCGGACCGCGTTTTGGAGATCACGGGTGGTATGGGAGCTGACCTGTTCATGGAAGCCACCGGTTTACCTGAAGTGGTTTATCCTGGAATCGAGCGTGTGGTTTGGGAAGGCCGAACCCTGAACAGCCGGATCGTTGTAACTGCTCGCGCAGAAGCAAAAATGCCGGTGGCTGGTGAAGTGCTCCAGGTTCGCCGGGCTCAAATCATCGGCGCCCAGGGTCACTCCGGGCATGGCACCTTCCCGCGCGTGATCGAATGCATGGCCACCGGAATGGACATGACCACGATCAGCACCAAGAAGGTTACCCTCCACGAAGTTCCTGAGAATATTATCCGCCTCCAGACCGATCGGTCCGAGTGCAAGATAACATACTTAGCATAAATTCACACGATGGAGGTCAGCCGGCATGCCGGCTGACCTCCGAACTGGAGTGATTTTGATGAAATTATCAGTGGTACTTTCCACCCAACAAACCCAGTTCCAGGCGGCTGCTTTTTCTGGTTCCCTAGCCAAAAACGTTACGGAAATAGCCGGGATGGGATACGACGGGGTCGAGCTTGCCATCCGCGACCCAAGATTGGTGGATGTGGATGCGTTGGATGCCCTGACGCGTGAATATGGCTTGCGCGTTCCAGCAATTGGTACCGGCCAGGCGTGGAATGAAGAGAAATTGTCCTTCACTGACCCGGATGAGTCCGTTCGCAGGGCTGCAATTGAGCGGGTAAAGGCCCATGTGCCTGTTGCCGCGCGTTTTAATGCCGTAATTATTATTGGATTACTACGAGGAATTATCAAACCCGGCATTACGCAGGAACAAGGCATGGCTTGGATTTGCGAAGCTCTGCAGGAATGCAGCCAGGCTGCCAAACCCTTTGGCGTCAGGCTCGCTTTGGAGCCGATCAACCGCTACGAAACGACCCTGGTCAATTCGGTGGCGGAAGGGATGTCCCTGATTGAACGCGTCGGTGCGGATAATTTTGGGCTGCTGCTGGATACTTTCCACATGAATATCGAAGAACCTGATATTCTCGAGAGCATCAGCACCTGCGGTGAGAGGATCTTCCACTTCCATGTTGCCGACTCCAACCGCTTGTATACTGGAGCGGGTCATCTGGATTTCCCTGCCATTTTATCGAGACTACAATCGACCGGCTATAGAGGTTTTGTTTCGGGTGAGTTTATGCCCCTGCCAGACCCCCTCACAGCTGCTCGTGAAAACATCGCCCACTTGCGCGCGATTCTTTCCAATCCGGGGTTTATGAATCACCTCGAGACGCACTCGTAAAAACCTGTACCTGAATAGGAGAAAACAGTTATGCACGAGATCTATTCGAAAACCGCGCCTGAGGTGGACTTCTCGCAAGTCAAGCGAATCGAGGGATTTGCGACCATCCAGGCTGAGTATTCTGCATATCTCAGTGACGAATCCAAATTATCTGCCAAGCCCTTTGACTACCTTTTCTTTCCAAAGAGTGAGGGTGAACTTGCCGCGGTTTTGAGGACGCTTAACGCGCAAAAGGTTCCCTTCACCGTTGCCGGTGCCCGCACTGGTCTGGTCGGCGGTTGCGTTCCGCAAGAGGGGGCCCTGATCTCGCTTGAGTTTCTGGATAAGGTCCTCGACGTCTACCGGGATGAGCCTTCTGGTGAGTGGAGAATCACAGCGCAGACGAGCGTCAGCCTGAAAAACCTGGACAGCATGTTGAGGATCAAACAGATGCCCTTGCTTGAACAAAGTCCTGATGAGGCAATTCGCAGGCATTATGCGCAGTTCAGGGAGGATCCTGCCCAATACTTTTACCCTCCAGACCCAACCGAAATGAGCGCCTCGCTGGGCGGCTCGGTGGTCACAAACGCCTCCGGCGCAAGGACCTACCGCTACGGTCCAACCCGTGCGTGGGTTCGGGGAATGCGTGTGTTCCTGGTAAATGGCGAATACCTGGATATTCCCAGGGGAAAATACTTTGCCTCACCTGAAGGGCAGTTCATCGTTTACGACTCCAATGGCGCTGCCAAAGCTATCACTATTCCAGATTATCCGCAGCCTCGAACGAAAAGCACCGCTGGATTCTACACAGCCCCGAAGATGGATCTGATTGACCTGTTCATCGGGTCCGAAGGCGTGTTGGGAATTGTCACCAGCGTGGATGTTGCCCTTCTTCGCCGTGAAGACAAGGTTTCGATCATCCAATTCGTGGATTCTGACGAACAGGCCGTCACCATGGCGGACACTTTGCGTTCCGAAGGTCGCATTCAATTGGATTTTCTCGAGTTTTACTCAGGCAACGCTCTGGATTTGCTGAGGCGTCTGCAGTGTGAAGAACCCTCCACGGTGGGGATGCCGCCGATCCCGGAAGATGCCAAGGCTGCCTTGTTTATTGAGATGAGTTTTGACCCTCATCAAGCAGACCTGGATTTCTCCATTCTCGAGGCGGTGATAAATAGCTGCGGGGGCAGCCTTGAGCGTTCGTGGGCGGGTTACGAGAGCCGGGAATTGGATCGTTTCAAGGTCTTCCGGCACATGATCCCTGAGACGATCAACAGCATCATTGCTGAAAGAAAGAAGCAATATCCAGGCATCCATAAACTGGGCACGGACATGGCTGTGCCAGATGGTCACATGCGTGAGATGTGGGATTTGTATCGATCCAGTTGTGAAGAACTGAAGTTGGAGTGGTGCGCTTTTGGTCACATCGGCAACAATCATATCCATGTTAACATCCTGCCCAGGAACCTGGAGGAATTGGAAAAGGGTATGCAGTTGTATGGAATTTTCGCTCAAAGAGCGGTGGAGTTGGGCGGCTCAGTCTCAGCCGAACACGGCATTGGGAAGATTAAAGCCAAGTTCCTCAAGGTTATGTTTACTCCTGGGCAAATAGACCAGATGCGGCGCGTCAAGAAAGCCCTGGACCCACACGGTTTATTGAATCCCAACGACATATTTCCTGTTGAGGTGGTTGCATGAAGATCGTGGTGTGTGTAAAGCAAGTTCCAGAAGTTACCAACGTCCAGGTGGACCCCAAAACCGGCACCTTAATCCGCGAAGGCGTGAAATCCATTTTGAACCCATTCTGCGAGTATGCTCTTGATCATGCTGTTCGAATTAAACATTCCGTGCCTGATGTCTCGATCACGGTGGTCACAATGGGTCCGCCTCAAGCCAGGGACGTCCTGACCCGAAGTTTTGAGTTGGGGGCGGATGAGGGCATCCTGATCACGGACCGAAAATTCGCCGGGGCGGATACCTGGGCAACTTCGTTGACCCTGGCAGAAGCAATCAGGACGGCTGTACCTGATTTCGAGCTGGTTTTGGTCGGAAAGCAAGCCATCGACGGCGACACCGCGCAGGTTGGTCCCGAAATCGCGGAAATTCTAGGTTTGCCCCAGATCACTTACGGAGTTGAGGTGGCGCTCGCGAGTAACCGAAGGCAAGTAAGGGTGACGCAGGAAGTCGAAAAAGGCTACGAGGTTATAGAGGCTACACTGCCGGCTTTGATCACCTGCAGCAAGGGTGAGGTCGTGCGGCGCGCACCGTCATTCAAAGACGTACTCATTGCCCGTAGAAAGCCAATCAAGGAAATAAAGGCAAGCGATTTGGATATTCCCGAGGAGCAATTGGGCTTGCAGGGTTCGTACACGCAGGTGGTGAAGGTCTTCCCACCGCCGGCAAAAAAGTCGAACCTTTTACTGCAAAACCTGGAAGCAGCCGAAGCCGCCAAGCACATATTCGAGTTCTTGAAAGAAAAACGGTTTGTTGAGTGATCGCTTGGTCACGAGCAAACAGACTACTGATAGGAATGGACGCAAGTATCATGTTGAATATTGACCACGATAAATGTACGCGCTGCAAAGTTTGTATTCGGAATTGTCCTTTCGGGGCATTGAGCCTTGTGGGAGATTCCCTGCATGTGAACGAGCTATGCACCCTGTGCGGCGCTTGTGTGAACGTCTGCCGGTTCGATGCCCTGAACATTGAGCGCAAAAAAGCCTCCCCGGAGGAACTGGCACGCTACAAGGGCGTGTTTGTCTGGGCTGAACAAGATGAAGAAACCTCTCCCCGAAAACCGCGAAAAGTTGTGCTGGAATTGCTAGGAAAAGGCCGTGAACTGGCTGATAACCTGAGGGAGGAACTGGTTGCGGTTGTGCTGGCAGGCCTGGGCGAGGTGGATACTGCGATTTATGGTGAGTGTGGGGCGGATAAAGTTATCGTTTGCCGGCATGAATTGTTGGAGACATACTCCACGGATGGATTTACCAACGTCATGTGCGCCGTGATCAGCAGCAAAAAGCCGGCAGTGGTCCTCTACGGAGCTACACCCCACGGTCGGGATTTTGCCCCCCGTGTGGCTGCCCGCCTTCACTTGGGTCTGACCGCAGACTGCACGGGGCTTGAGATCAACACCGATGGGCAGCTGGTTCAAACGCGCCCGGCTTTTGGCGGGAATATCATGGCGTCGATCATCACGCCCTTCAACCGCCCCCAGACTGCAACCGTCCGCCCAAACGTTTTCTCTGTTCCTGAGAAGAAGCCTTCGTCACCAGTCGTGGAAGAAGTTTTTCCGGTCACGCTCAATCGCGCGGCAATCCGAACGCGGGTCTTGGAAAAGCGCTATCTGGATAAGGAGAGCGGTGTCAGCATTGAAGACGCGCGCGTGATCGTTGCAGGGGGCAGAGGCTGCCAAAAAGCTGCTAACCTAGCACTCTTGCAGGAACTTGCGGAGAAATTGGGAGGCGTGATGGCGGGTTCGCGGGCAATCGTGGAGCAAGGCTGGATCCCACATACCCGCCAGGTTGGCCAATCCGGCACGACGGTTGGCCCGGAATTGTACATTGCCGCCGGCATTAGCGGCGCAATCCAACACGTTGTGGGGATGAGCTCATCCAAGACGGTCATCGCGATCAACAAAGACCCTGAAGCTTCCATTTTTAAAACAGCCGACCTGGGTGTTGTTGGCGATGCGGTTGAGATTATCCCGCTTCTTGCAGCAATGATAGAGGAGAAATAGTCCGCGTAAGAGTCTTTGTTATTCCTTTGGGTCAAAAAGGCTGAAACGCGAGTATCTCGATAAGGCATTGCTTATGCAGCCTTGTGGAGGTGCGATGTCGGGCACGCACAAATACATCGAGACAGAACGATCCGTACTCCGGTTTGCTGCCTGCCAACTCTTCGAGGGTACTGCTAAATTTTAGTGCCGCACTCCGGGCAGAATTTGGCGCCTTTTACTTCAACCCCGCATTTGGGGCATACCACCGGGCCGCGCTCAATCTTCGTTCCGCACTCCGGGCAGAATTTGGCACCATGTGCATCGGCGCCGCAGCTGGGGCATATATCTTCCATCGGCTGTGCCATGACCGTCCCACACTCGGGGCAAAACTTTGTGCCAGGAGCTGCCATCACTCCGCAATTGGGGCATTTTGCTGTGCTGTTCTGGGCCTGGCGGATCGAACTTTCGGCAGTTTTGAGTACACCTGTCAACCCGAAGGCGTCGGCAAAGCCCTTGATTGCTGAGCCTGCCTGTGCACCGCGCGCTTCTGCGATTTCTTCGGAACGCGGGCTATCTTCCTGGCAAAAGCCGCTCTGGCTGTCAAAATCGGAAAGACACACCACCCGCCCGCAAGTGGGGCACTCGCGGAAGTTGACCTGCACCTGCCCCCACGCTTTTTCAAGCTGCTGCGGGTTGAGCTTCATGCTGTAGCGTGGGTCTTCACCCAGCACATTCTCTGC
>LSQX01297810.1_pt2 | contig 14824 bp, 13 predicted proteins | sample 654561 | NCBI WGS metagenome assembly LSQX01 (sample SAMN04489861, study PRJNA283612) | anaerobic digester metagenome | isolation source: 4 biogas reactors fed with cattle manure at either 37C or 55C with and... | place: Denmark: Kongens Lyngby | collected 2014 | reverse complement strand
CCTTCGGGCCGCATCTCTACCGGAACATCGAATCGAGCAGCGCCAGCGCCGTCTCGGTCATCATCTCACCCGCGACGGGGGAGAGCTTTGAGTTGTTGCCAAGCCGCTGCTCATAGCCGCCGCCCCCGAACGCCTCGCGCGTCGGGATGTAGCCGACGATCCCGTTCGCAAGCTCCACCACGAAAGTCCGCTTCGCCGGCGACTGCAGCTTGATCGTCAGCCCGTGCTCCACGAACACCTCACCCGGCAGCATCACCAGCGCCACGTCTCCGATGCGCAGCGCCTGTATCTCCGCCGGCGTCAGCGGTCGCTCGCGCTTCTCCTCGACAAGCTCAACCACCATCCGCGCGTAGGTGTACTCGCGATGCGAGGAGGCGTCATTGTCATCATACTCGCCATCCTCCAGCAGCGCCCTCGCAGCCTGCTCCACCTCGGGGTCAATATGCCGCAGCGGAAGCTGTGTCTCCACCGAGCGTGCATCAAGCGCCAAGTCGCCGGTGAACTCTGCCTGCTCTTCAGCGCGCTCGACGGCATCAGCAATGCCCTCGGCAAGCGCCTGCAGCAGCGGATCGCCCTTGCGGGGGCGGTCCGGGTCGAAGACGTCAATCTGGCACAGGTTCCCGCAGCAGCCGTTGCCGAAGAGCGTTACCACGTCCTCGCCATGGCGGCGTTTCATCTCTGCCGACAGCGCACCGGGATAGTCCGCGGAGATCGCATCGCCCTGATCGGAGACCGTCGCATGGCAGGCGAAGTTCACCCACCAGCCGAGGGGATTGTCGGCGAGATCGCGGACTGAGATGACGCCGACTTCCGGGTCGGTCCGGCCCTCCTGGTAGAGGATGTCGGTGCTGCCGACCGGCGGGTGCATGACGACCTCGCCCGAGCGCATCATGAAGCGGCGGTTGAAGGACAGCCGGCCCTCGAAGGCCCAGCCGATGGCGATCTGCGCAGGCTGTCGCGCCTCCCACGCGCTCGTCGCGGCGCGGACGATGCCGGCCTCGAACGCGGCGAGGTAGTCCGGATCTGGCTGGACATCGCGCGTCCAGATGCGCGCGACCAGCGGGCCGTAGTGAGTGTGCGTGGCGCTGATGGCGATGCGCTCGGCGGGGATGCGGGTGGCTTTCTCAATCGCCTCGCGACAGCGCAGCACCGTCCCGCGCTGCACCGAGAGCACATCCACGGTGATGAGGCAGATCGGCGCCTCGCCATCATCAAGCACCAGCGCATGAGCGAAGAGCGGATCGCGCACGGACTTCGCGTAGCGGATGTTCCAGTGGCCGGACATCGCGATGCCCGGTGGGGGAGTGACGTCAACCTCAGATAGACCCGCCTGCAGCATTTGCGCCGCCTCCGATGAGCGTCAGAACTGCGGGTAGCCGGACGGCAGGAAGTGCTCGACGTAGCGATCTCGGGCGAAGCGGTCGGACATTCCGGCGATGTAGTCGCAGACCTGCCGCGCGCGCATCTCCGGGAAGCCGGGCGTGGAGCCGATGTCTCCCTCGAACGCCTCGTCATGCGTCATGTAAAGGTCGAAGAGGCGGTTGATGATGCCGTGGACCTGCTCGCGCGCGGGCAGGATCGGCGGCCCGAGGTAGATGCGCTGGAAGAGGAAGTCCTTCAGGTCATCCATCGCCGAAGTGATCCGCGCGCTCATGGAAAGCTCCGCCTTGCCGTCGCTGCGCGCGATGACGTCCTCGACCATCGTGCCGACGCGGTCGCTGTGCCGCTCGCCAAGGACCTGCGGGCAACTCGCGGGAAGCTCCCCGGGCTGCAGCAGACCCGAACGCAGGCAGTCGTCAAGATCGTGGTTGAGGTAGGCGATGCGGTCGGAGAGGCGCACCACCATCGCCTCCAGCGTCACAGGCTCCGGTGGCGCGAGAGAATCGCCGGTATCCGCGGCACCCTTGGAGTGCGCCGCGACGCCCTCGATGGTCTCGTACGTGAGGTTCAGCCCGCGGCCCTCGCGTTCGAGGCAGGTGAGGACGCGCACGCTATGCTCGGCATGCGCAAAGGCCGCCTGCGGGTCCCAGCGGCGGTAGGCCTCATCAAGCGCCCATTCGCCGGCGTGGCCGAAGGGCGTGTGACCCACGTCATGCCCCAGCGAGATCGCTTCGGTCAGGTCCTCGTTGAGGCGCAGGGCCTTGGAGATGGTGCGCGCGATCTGTGAGACCTCGAGCGTGTGGCTCAGGCGGGTGCGCAGGTGGTCCTCGCGGGGTGCGATGAAGACCTGCGTCTTGTGCGCGAGGCGGCGGAATGCCCGGCAGAGGTGGATGATGCGGTCACGGTCCCGCTGGAAAGCGGTGCGGACAGGATCAGGCTCGATGGCGCGCTGGCGGCCACGCGATTCGGCGGACAGAGTAGCGTAGGGAGAAAGCTGCTCTCGCTCAAGCCGCTCAAGCCGTTCGCGGATGGTCACCCTGCCCACGCCCCTCGCGCGTACTCTGATTGTGCCCGCATTGTCTCTCTCACCCCGTGCGCCTACGCCGCGCCCTCGATCACGACCTCCTGCACATCGAGCAGGCGCAGGAAGAGATCATCCACGGCGGCAAGCAGCGCGAGGCGGTTATTGCGAACCGCCTCATCGTCGGCCATCACGAGCACTGCTTCGAAGAACGCGTCAATCGGCTGCCGCAGGTCTGCCAGCGCCTGCCATGCAGCCGGGTAGTCTCGGCCCGCATCAGGTGCGAGGGCGCTCTCAACCGCCGCTGCCGCCTCGCCGAGCGCCTCATTCAGCGCGACCTCGTGCGGATCCTCCAGCGCCTCGGGCGCAAGTGCAAGCTGCTGCTCGGCCTTCGGCTTGCGGACGATGTTCGCGGTGCGCTCGGCGGCCATCATCACCTGCTCGAAGGCGTCACGACCGGCTGAGCGGCTGTCGCGCAGAGCGACCGCTCGCTCGAATGCGTCGAGCAGGTCCGGACAGGGCGCAGCCAGCACCGCGCGCGCGAGGTCATACGGCACGCCGCGGTTGGCAAGCTCGGCCTCCAGCCGCGCCCGCATGAACTCATCTATCTGCGTGGCGGCCTGTTCAACCGGGATCGCGTCCTCGTTCTCCACCGGCGGAAGGTTGTCCAGCGCAGTCGCAATAAACTCCGGCATGTTGATGCGCCAGCGGGCATCGAGGATGATGCGCACGATTCCCTGCGCGGCGCGACGCAGTGCATGCGGATCCGCTGAGCCGGTCGGGCGGAGGCCGATGCGGAAGCAGGCCGCGAGATGGTCAATGCGGTCGGCGAGAGCGACGATGCGCCCCGGAGTCGTCATGGGCGGGGCATCTGCCGCGCTCTGAGGGCGATATTGCTCGCCGATGGCCAGCGCGACTTCCTCAGGCTCACCAGAGCGGCGGGCATACTCGGCGCCGACGCGTCCCTGCAGCTTGGCGAGCTTCGTGTCGCCGATCATGTTCGTGTTGAGGTCGCACTTGGACAGGTGAGCGGCACGCTCCGCGGCCGTCCGCGCCTCGCTTTCGACCTGCACCACTCGCCCGCAGAGCCACCCCACCAGCGCCTCAAGCCGCTGCGTCTTGTCGTAGAGGCTGCCGAGGCCTTCGATGTAGGTCACGCGCTGCAGGTCCTCGAGGCGATCGCTGAGCTTCACGCGCATGTCCTCGGCGAGGTAGAACTCGGCATCGGCGAGGCGCGGCTCAATGACGCGCTGGTTGCCGCGGCGTACGGTGTCGAGTCCCTGCTCGTCGCCGTTGCGGATGGCGACGAAGAGCGGCATGAGCGCCCCGTCGGCGGCCTCGACTGCAAAGTATCGCTGGTGGCCGCTCATGACCGTGACGATCACATCGTCGGGTAGTTCAAGGTAGCGTGAGTCAAAGCGCCCGACCAGCGCCGTCGGGTACTCGACCATGAAGTTAACTTCCTCAACGAGGTCTGGGTCGAGGCGCACGCTCCCTCCGGCCTCTTGCGCCGCGCGAGTGGCCTCCTCCTCGATCAGCTCGAGGCGGCGTGCGTGGTCGGCTATGACGAACGCGTCCTCGAGCTTCGCGAGATACTCGGATGGGTCAGCGATGCTGATCGGGCTTTCGCTCAGGAAGCGGTGGCCCCAGGTGAGGCGGTCTGACTGCAGGCCGGCGACCTCAAGCTTCACTACGTTCGGCCCCAGCAGCGCCAGCAGCCAGCGGATCGGCCGGGCGAAGCGGAAGTCGCTGCTGCCCCAGCGCATGGTTTTGGGGAAGCCGAGCGAAGAGACTGCTCCGGCGAGTATCTCCGGCAGCACCTCGATGGCGTCCCGGCCAACTCCATTCACGGTGGCGAAGACGTACGCGCCTTTATCGGTCTCGCGCACCTGCAGGTCATCCACGCTGAGCCCCTTGCCCTGCGCGAAGCCCTGAGCGGCCTTCGTAGGGTTGCCTTCCCCGTCGAAAGCAGCAGCGGCAGGCGGCCCCTTGACTTCCTGCTCAAGGTCCTCCTGGCGCAACTGCACGCCCTCGACCAGCACCGTCAAACGCCGCGGGGTGCCGAAGGTCCGAATCTCACCGTGCGCGAGCCGAGCTCCGCTTAGACCGTCCGCAACCAGCCTCTGAAGCTGCTCAAGCGCCGGCAGCACCGCCGGCGCGGGGATCTCCTCTACGCCCGTCTCAAACAGCAGGTCCGCCGTATCGTGCGCCATCAGTCCGCCTCGCTTCTATGTGTGAGGTTCTGCGGCATCTGCGGCTCCATCACCAGCTACTGCTGATCCTCGGCCTGCCCTTGCTCGCCCAGCAGCGGGAAACCGAGTTCCTCGCGCCGTGCGACGTGGGCACGCGCGACCATCGAGGCGATGTTACGCACGCGCTCGATCATTCCTGTGCGCTCGGAGACCGAGATTGCGCCGCGGGCATCGAGCAGGTTGAACAGGTGCGAGCACTTGAGCACGTAGTCGTATGCGGGCAGCGGGAAGCCTGCCTTCGTCACCCGCCGTGCCTCCGCCTCGCACATCTCGAACATCTTAGACAGCATGTCAATGTCGGCCAGTTCGAGGTTATAGTGCGAATACTGGCGCTCCTCCTCGAAGCGCAGTTCACCGTAGGTGATGGCATCAGACCACTGCAAGTGGCGGTAGTCCTCGACGCCCTGCAGGTACATCGCGAGACGCTCAGGCCCGTAGGTAAGCTCAACAGCTACCGGGCGGCACTGGAGTCCGCCGACCTGCTGGAAGTAAGTGTACTGGCAGATCTCCATACCGTCGAGCCACATCTCCCAGCCGACGCCGGAGGCGCCGAGGGTGGGGGATTCCCAGTCATCCTCCACGAAGCGAATGTCATGCTGCACCGGATCAACGCCGAGGGCCTCGATGGAGGCGATGGCGAGGTCCTGGAACTCCTGTGGCGAGGGCTTCATGATGACCTGGTACTGGAAGTAGCGGCCGAGGCGGTTGGGGTTCTCGCCGTAGCGGCTGTCTGCCGGTCGGCGGCAGGGCTGGACGTAGGCGACGTTCCATGGCTCCGGACCGAGTGAGCGCAGGAATGTATCGGGCGACATCGTCCCGGCCCCGACCTCGATCTCGTATGGTTGAGCGAGCAGGCAGCCCTGCTCTGCCCAGTAGCCATTGAGGGTGGCGAATATCTTCTGGATCGTCATGTAACCATCATCCTCCGTAGGCGGACTGCCTGAGGAGGCATTCCCGCCTGGGGCTGGACAACCGCCGCACCTCCGGAGCCACAGGACCCGCAGGTGCGCACGCAAGAGAAGGGGGCGGGTCAGAACCGACCCGCCCCGTCAAACCTGGTTCAGTTGCGCGCGGAGCGCGTACTGCTGTTCCGCTTCAGCCCCGGCCGAGGCGTGCGGCCTGCTCGGGCGCGACCTTCGGGAGCTTGCGGCGAATGCGGGACAGCGCATTGTCTATGGACTTGATCTTACACCCCAGCGCCGTCGCCATCTCTTTGTAGGACTTGCCGGTCCGGTACTCGCTCAGCACCTGCCACTCGAAGGGGGAGAGGTGTTCGCGCAGCGACTCCTTGAGCAGGCGCTCGCCCTCGAGACCTAGAACCTCGGTCTCAGGGTCCATCTGGGGGACAGCCGAAAGCACTTCGGAGAGAGAGCGTTCGTCGTCCTCGTCGCCGCCCGGCGCTGCTTCGAGCGAGATGGAGGAATTGAGGGGAACCTGCTTCTGGCGAGTAGCGGCTTTGACTGCGGAGATCATCTGGCGCTGGATACAGACCTTCGCGAAGCACGCGAACGACGTATGGCGGTCGGCGCGGAAGTCGTTGATGGCTTCCCACAGGCCGACCATTCCAATCTGTAGCAGATCATCGCGCTCCGCCCCCATCAGGAAGTAGGACTTCACCTTCGCCCTGACGAGGTTGCGGTACTTGTAGAGCAGGTACTCGCACGCTTCTTTGTCCTGATTTTCCTGGGCTGAGCGCACCAGATCCTCATCAGTACACTCGCTCAGCGAGACTGTGCGTCGGCGTGTCGCACTTGCGTCGCGGAAGAACTCGGCTGGATTAACCATCCGCTCACCTCTGGCCTTCGCGGTTGAGGTTGAGGGCTCATGCGTCTGGACCCGTGTGACCCGAACGTGGCGCCGGAGAGCTTTCTCCGCGCCTATTCACTTGTCGCCTGCCGGCCGTTGGAGCCGAGCATGGCGTCGGACCCGCGATACTCTCTGTCAGCAACAGAAGAACATCTCGCGTCGGTCAATCGTGCAACGGATCTCTGCCTAAGACACCTCCCAGGCAATTCTGGCGCGTCTCCGTTGTCACCGCATATCGGGCCAAACCCGCTTGCGGCGCACACGACCGTTACCCGCCGCTCCGGCATCGTCTGCCGTGGGCGAGTGGCTGCATTCTCTGCTGCGGTGAGGCTGCGATGGATGGTGTGTTGTCTGGGTCGTCGGAGGCGCTATCTGCCCATCAATGTGCGCATGAACTGCGCCAACTCTCGAAGTCCGGCCGATTCAACGATAGCCCAGTAAAGGATCGAGTTTTTGACTATGAGTGCGCCCAGCCCGTAGCGGATTGTGAGCCACTTGATGAACGCGTAACTGAGGAACGTAGCCGTCAGAAGTCCCAGCACCGCGCCCACCGCCGACTCAATGGCTGTCACATGAACCTTCAGACGATGAGAGATAAAGATGGAAAGGAACGCCGTTGCCAGCACGACCCCGAGCAGTAATAGTCCGCATGCCGTCGATGGCTGCATCTGGTCGCTGAGCGGGATATATCCCCAGCCAATCAGCGTTACCCCGAGCAGGATGGCGGCGAAATCTACAAGAGCCGGAATGACGCCCCTGCTCCCCTCAAGGGCCACCATACCAACCGCAAGCGCGATACAGAGCACATCAGCGGGCGAAATCATCCGGGAGTGCCCCCGCCACCCGGCATTGCTCCCACGTCTGCTGCGTCACTGGCGCGTGCGGCTCCCGTCCACATATTCGCGGCGATTATACATCAGGACTTCCCCCCGGTCAAGCTGCAGGTAATTCAACTATCGAATCGGGAGAAGAACCTGAACTTGGGCGCGGTGATTCCCTCTTTCGCTCCGGGAAGACGCTCCTCCTGCTGCGTGAGACTACCCTCATGCAGCAGCTCATAGAGGACCTCATAGATCGGGTCATAGCGGACGATCAGCTCATCGCGGGAAGAGTAGTGCTTGACCGCATCGAGGAGCGGCCCGACGAACCTGCCCTCGCCATCGCTCAGTGCTTCCAGGACGCCCGTGCGCGCATCCGCACGGCTGATGTCATCCGGCAGCGGCCCCTCAGGGCAGTCAAACCGGGAGACCTCCAGCCTCGAAGCACGCACTGTGACGGACGAGAATGGCGGCACCCACGTCCACCAGTCGGGCCGTGGGTCGAAGCCGGTGGGGCTGCTTGCGATGAACGCGCCGCGCGCGTCGAAGGTCACGCACATCGGCATCGTGTAGCGGGCGCCGAAGATGGCCTCCGGGTGATCGGGGGTGATGTAAAGACCAACGATCTCGGCGGGCAGATCGAGGAAAGCCTGTCGGATGGCGTCTTCAGGCTCGCGTCCACCCGCGAGTTCTGCTCCGATCGCGTGGGCCATGACGTCGCTCATGTGCACCGACCGGCCGCCGGAGAGCGATGGGTACTTCCCGACCTGTTGATCTGCGACCGCGGTGTAGATATGCCCCTGCTCTTCAAGCGCCTGAGCGGCTTCGGTGGTGTTGAGGCGGTCCTCATAGTATCCGCGCGATCCGTTAGCGATGTAGGCAACTGAGTCGTTGCAGGCTATGAATGGGTGCGACCAGCGCCAGTCGCCGCCGGAGTTGGAGCGGCTGTGGGCGAGGCCGATGCTGCCGGGCAGGTCCTCCGCATCGGTCTCCTCGCGCAGGCGCTCGCAGTCACCAACGACCTTGCGCCAGTGCATATTGCCCTCGTGGATCGTGGCGATCCCGGTGTAGTAGCCCCCGGCAAGGCCCTCCTGGCGCTCGATCAGGTCAAGCAGAAGCGGTGCGGCGGGTTCGGCTCCGACGTAGCCGGCGATGTTGCACATAGCGGTCATCTCCCACTGAGGATGTTGCAGCAGAGGATAGCACGAGACATTTGCCGGGTCAAATGCGCCCCCCGGCGGGTACGGCTCTGAACGCACAACGACTTCTCATCCAGTTGCAGGTCTTCAGCGACGTGACGACGCATTATCCGCGGGGGCAATCACTGTCGGCCGGAGGTCGGAGATGACGATCCGTCTGAATCAGGAAGAGCTATACGATCGCGTAATGGGCTGTTGGCTGGGCAAGTCCATCGGCGGCACCCTCGGAGCGCCGCTGGAGGGAAAGAAGGGGCTCTTTGACCTGACCTACTACGATCCCGTCCCCGAGGGCGCGATCTTCAATGACGACCTTGACATCCAGCTTGTCTGGCTGCGCGCGCTGCAGGAGCTTGGGCCGAACCTGACCACCCACGATCTCGGGCGCTACTGGCTCAAGCACGTGATCTACCCCTGGGACGAGTACGGCTACGGTGGCTTCAACCTGCGCAAGGGCCTTGCGCCTCCGGTGGCGGGCGCATACAACAACTGGTATGTGGACTGCGAGGGTTCACCCATCCGCTCCGAGATCTGGGCGATGGTCGCTCCGGCGGTGCCGGAGCTTGCCGCACGCTATGCCTACATGGACGCCATCATAGACCACGCGGGCGGCGAGGGCGTCTGGGGCGAGATGTACCTCGCCGCGCTGGAGAGCGCCGCTTTCATCGTTCACGACGCGCACGAACTGATCGAGATCGGGCTGTCACTCATTCCCGAGGACTGCCGCACAGCCAGGGCGGTGCGCGATGTGCTGCGGTGGCATCGCGAGGGCGTCGAATGGACGCGCTGCCGGGAGCTACTGCTGGAGAAGCATGGCCACTACAACCCGCAGGACTCGCCGCAAAACCAGGGGATCGTCACCCTCGGCTGGCTGTACGGCAATGGCGACTTCGGCGAATCGATCCTAAAGGCCGTCAACTGCGGCGAGGACACCGACTGCACAGGGGCCACCCTGGGAGCGATAATGGGCATCGTACATGGCGCGGAGGCGATCCCGGCGAAGTGGAAGGACCCGGTGAGCGCGGGGATCGCGGTGGGGTGGGGGATAGTCGGCCTCGACTACCCGACGGACCTCGAGGAGCTGACCCGACAGACGCTCGAGCAGACCGCGCGGGTGATCGCGGCGAAGGCGCCGCAGGTGCGGATCGTAGATCAGCCTGCCGAAGCGGGTTACGACATCGAGGCGCTGAAAGCCCCCGGCCTCATGCGCGAAGTCGAGGCCGCCGACCCGATGACCGCCGTATATAACCTCGGCCCCGTCTCCCTGCATGTGTCCTACGGTGAGACGCCGACGATCGGCTACGACGCACCCGCCGCGGTCACGCTGGCACTGGAGAGCAACTCCGACGTGGCGGTGGACGGAACGCTGTCGGTAGGCGCTCCGCATGGCTGGCAGGTGAACGGTGGGGGAGATTTCGCGCTCGGTCGCAGGGGGGCGTCCGAGGTCTTCGACTGCAGCTTCAGCGTAGATCGTGCGCAGGTGAAGCTGCAGGTGAGCAATCCGATCACCGTCGGCGTAGCGCTGAAGGGGCAGGACGCGATCGTGCATCGCTTCCCGCTGCTGGGCGAGCGCGTCTGGCTCATCGCAGGGCCCTTCGAGGCCGATCTCGCTGCCGAGCATGGACCGGAGAGTGAGGGCAACCCGCGCGATGAGTGGCGGGGGCGCGATGGCACCGTGAGTTTTGAGCGCCGCTCATTCCCGGAGAATGAGATGCACCTTGATGAAGCGCTGGCGGGAGAGGCGGGCGTCGTCTACGCTCAGACGTGGGTCTTCACCTCGGTGGATACGCACATCAGCCTCGGCCTCGACTGCAGCGACAGCTTCCGGCTTTATGTTGATGGCGAGCAGATCGCCGAGGTGCTGGACCCGCCGCCGGTGCGGCCGGTGCGGCATCGCTTCCCGCTGGACGTGGAGAAAGGCTGGCATCGCGTGCTGGTGAAGATGCTCTCCGACGATGGCGAGCTTGAGTTGCACTTTCACCTGATGGACGACCGGCCGGATGTCGTCGGTGGTCGGGGGCATGGTCGAACGGACCTGATCAACACATATCTGCCTGACGAGATTATCAAGTAACGTAGGGAGACGAGGCCAACTGCTGGCTGAACACGTGCTGGAGTAACATCATCTCGCAGAGTGTGAGGTCTCAGCCTCAGGAGAATGGCTGGGCCTCCTGCCGCGTAGCAACATCATCGGTTTCCGGGGGGAGACTGTGGTGGGCCGGCCGGCAATATCCACGGGCATCTCGTGATGACGCGCCACTACATCACAGAGGCCCTGGCCGGGCGACCTCGGGCGCGGAAGCATGAGCTATGCAGAGGCGATGCTGACAGCTCACACGATGCTGGAGAGTGCGCGAGTTCCACGGGCTGGATGGCATGAGGCTGCCAGCCCTTGCGGTCAGGCCGCCAACTGGAACTGGAGGGATGGGAATGGCCGATGAGAAGTACATCGCCGGTGACTACCTCGTAAACAATCCCACGTGGGGTGTTGAGGATTCCGCATGGAAGGCTCGTAAGATCATGGAGATGATCCAGCACAACGACCTCCACCCGGCGACGATCTGCGAGGTAGGTTGCGGTGCGGGCGAGGTGTTGCGGCAGTTGCAGCTGCGCCTGCCCGAGCAGGTTCACCTCTGCGGGTGGGAGATCGCCCCGGCAGCACACCAAATGTGCATGGAGCGGGCGAACCCTGAGCTTCCACCTTGGGGACTTCCTCGATGGAGTGGAGCGTTACGACCTCCTGCTGATGATTGACCTTATCGAGCACATCGAGAGCCATCTGACATTCTTGCGTGAGGTGCACCGCCGGGCGCAGCACTTCATTCTGCACATCCCCCTGGACCTCTCGGTCCGCAATCTGCTCCGAGCGGGAGCGCTTGAGAGGGGCTGGGATACCTGGGGGCACCTCCACCAGTTCACGGCCGGTCTGGCGCTGAAGACGATGGACGAGGCAGCTTACGAAGTGATGGACAAGTTCTATACGTCCAAACGCTTCGACAATCCGCCCGCGGCGCCCAGCGTTCGGCTCCTGCAGCCGTGGAAGAAACTTCTCTACCGTATCGCACCAGATTCCGCGGTGCAACTCATGGGCGGTTTTTCGCTGATGGTGCTTGCGAAGTAGATGCCGGAGAGCTGTGAGACACGGCCTGCGTGGCTGAGTCTCCTTCCACGCAGGTTTCGCGCCAGACGTGCGGGAAATGCCACCGCAGCACGCATCCCTCGGTCTGGAGAGCATAATGGCACTCAGCGATCGTGAGAACTACCTCCACACTGCAACTATCAGCGGCGGAGAATGGATCCCTATGCGCGTCGTGATCTCCGGCGCCACGTGGGATCAGCTTCGTGGCGACCTCGAGGACGTCGTCGTCCACCACCCGCAGTTCTTCCCGGGATTCGAGAAGGGCGCGCGCGATTACGACGCGATTGAGTACCATCCGCAGCGCAAGGCGGGAGGCGTCTTCCGCGACAACTACGGTTGCGTCTGGCACGGCGAGGTGGATGGAATCACCGGGATCGTTGACGAGCACCCGCTTGCTGACTGGAACGCGCTCGATGACTTCGTGATGCCCGACCCGGAGACGCAGAGGCCGCTCAACGATGTCAACTGGGAGGCCGAGCGCGAGCGGATGGCGCGGTTGAAGGAGCAGGGCGCTCTGCGAACGGCCGGCACCGAGCACGGATTCCTCTTTCTGCGGCTCTACTACCTGCGCGGCTTTGAAAACCTGATGCTCGACATGGCGAGCGATGAGCCGAGGCTGCAGAAGCTCATAGACATGATCACCGACTACACGCTCTACCAGGTGGAGCGCTACATCGAGATGGAGGTAGACGTCTTCGGGCTGGCCGAAGACCTCGGGGCACAGGACCGGTCGGTGATGGGGCCGCGCATGTTCGAGAGGTGGATCGCGCCCGCCTACCGCCGCCTGATTGCGCCGCTTGAGGCCGCAGGCGTGCAGGTTCATAACCACTCCGATGGCTATGTGATGGATATCATCGATCAGCTACTTGAGGTCGGCATGACCATCTGCAACATCCAGGACCTGGTGAACGGGATCGACAACATTCGCGATACGCTCAAGGGCCGCGTGTGCATTGATATTGACGTGGATCGGCAGAGCGTCGTCCCGCATGGGGACCCGTCCGAGATTATGGATCTCATTGAGTGCGAGGTGCGGACACTCGGCTCGCCGCAGGGCGGGCTGATGATGACCTGCGGGATATATCCGCCAACGCCCCCAGAGAATGTAGATGCAGTCCTCAATGCATTGGAGCGGTATCGGCGCTTCTGGTGGGAGTAGGCGTGGATACTCGTGAATGGCTCAATGGGTGGGTAAATATACACAAAAGCTTGACATGCGGAGGATTGTGCTATATGTTGCACTCGTGACGAAGGCTGCGCCAGACCCCCAAGCCAGGCGGAGCGTGATAACGGTGCGCGTGGCGAGTGCCGCAAAGTCCATGTTGCAGGATGAGCGTGGTGTCAGCAGCGTCGAGTATGCAATGCTGCTTGCCGTGCTCTCGCTGGCTGCCGTAATCGCGTTCGGTCAATGCTCGGGCGAGGTGCAGCTTGTCGTCACTCGGGGTAGCCGCGCCCTGGAACGTGCAGCCGGAATGGGCTGCGCGCCAACCTATTAGGGCAAGGCTCCCCGCCCTCACCCACCGCACGGCTGCCGCACCGCCGCCGGTCACAAAACCGCGCTGACACAGCGCGGGACGAGCTCAACGGAGATGCAGGCCGGGTACGGTCTGCATCTCCGATACGTTCCGCCTACTGAGGCGCCCACTCGCCCGCCCGCTCCACCTCGTCGAGCACACGCAGGATGTTCGCACCGACGATCTTCGCGATCTGCTCCTCAGTGTAGCCGCGCATCAGCAGGCCCACCGTGAAGTAGGGCCAGCAAATCCAGTTGAGGCTCCCGTGACTGCTCTCGCGCGAGACCTCCGGGCTGGGTGAGCTTGTGCCCTCCGGCCACAGCGCCCACCAGCGGTTTCGCGCGTGTGGCATCGGCTTCATCTGAGGCTCCACCGGCGGCGGGGCGCTGAAGGCGACATCCGTGCCGATGCCAACATGATCTATCCCCATCACGCCTATCGCGTGCTCGATGTGGTCGAGCAGGTCCACAATCGTCCCGTGCGCTGCCAGGAAATAGGGGATGCAGGTTATGCCCGCAAAGCCGCCGGTATCGGCGAGCGCTCGAAGCTGCTCATCGGTCTTGCCCCGCGGATGGCCGGAGATATCGCGGCAGACGGTATGTGTCGCTGCTACCGGCGCGTTCGAAATCTCGCACGCGTCGAGCGTAGTCTGTATACCCGAGTGCGGCGTATCAATCATGATGCCGAGCTTGTTCATCATCGCGACTACCTGGTGGCCGAACTCGCTCAGGCCACCATTGGTCGGTTCGGTGCAGCCGTCACCAACGAAGTTGCGGCGGTTGTAGGTCAGGTGCATCACGCGATAGCCGTAGCGGTGGAAGGTCTCGAGCCACATCAGGATGTCGTAGCCGTCCTCGAAACCGACGTGCGCGGGCGGGTTGTTGGCGGAGAAGAACATGGTATGGCGTCCCTCCTCAAAGGCCTTCCGGGCCTCATCCGAGTGGATCGCCTTCTGCCAAAACTCCGGGCGGACGTCACAGACCTGCTGGAAACGCGCGGTGCCCCGCAGCGCCCGCACGAGCGCGGGGCCCACTCCGGCGGTGTTGACCGTGCCATTCACGCCAGAAACGCGGAACATCTCGCGGTAGATGGCGTAGGTCTCATCGTCATGACAGAGACCGGTGGCGCGCATATCGAGCAACAACTCGCTTATCTCGATCGGCTGCCACTGCTCATCAATGGCCTCGTTGATGCGCTCGACGCCATAGCGACTGAGAGCGTTCGGGGTGAAGCCGAAGCTGTCGCAGACGAGGAGGTTCTCGTGGAGCTCAAAGCCTGCCTGCACCTGCGCGTCAGTAGCGTTGAGGCATTCGCGTGCGCGGGAGTGGCATTGCTCGATGTGCTCGTGCATCTGCTGCATACGGACGTCCAGGTTCGACATGTTGACCCTCCCTGGGAGTGCGGTGGTAACGGGGACGACGGCAACGGCTTCTGTAACAGGACGGCGCTTCGCGCCGTACAGGATGCACTCGCTACGCGAGCGCAGCAGGCAAGGCAACGACGACGGCTATCAGGAAGGAAACGACGCGGACCAGGCAGCGCTTGACGTTGCCGTCATCTGAGACGCCGTTGTCGTTGCCTTTGCCGTTTCCTGTTGGCGGCGCAGCCGCCATCCTGTACGGCGCGTAGCGCCGTCCTGTTAAGACTGCCGTTGCCCTCTTAGTTGTACAACCGCGTCGCTTCGCGCCGCCCCCTGCG
>LSQX01230208.1_pt1 | contig 14824 bp, 29 predicted proteins | sample 654561 | NCBI WGS metagenome assembly LSQX01 (sample SAMN04489861, study PRJNA283612) | anaerobic digester metagenome | isolation source: 4 biogas reactors fed with cattle manure at either 37C or 55C with and... | place: Denmark: Kongens Lyngby | collected 2014 | reverse complement strand
GCAACATACTGAAATATAAAAAGGATTATAACGGTTACCACCCAACGCAAAAACCTGTTTTATTACTTGAAGATTTAATAAAGACTTTTAGCAACGAAAATGATTTGGTAGTTGATTTGACTTGCGGAAGTGGTAGCACCCTTGTAGCTTGTAAAAATACAAACCGAAGAGGGATAGGAATAGAAAAAGATGAGAATTATTTCAATATAGCAAAAAGTAGAATAGAAGATACAAAAGCACAAGGGAGTTTGTCTTAATGATAGAATTAGATTTAATCCAATCACCAAATCAAAGTTTTAAATTTAAAGATTTTGATATAACAATAAGACTAACAAAAAACGATACTTATATCCAAATAGTAAAAAATGGAGATTTAATTTTACCTTTTATTAGGATTATACCTTTTAAAGACCTATTGCAATTTGGAGAATATGATTTTGATTTTGTTTTTGAAGCAACAAATAAAAATGAAAAAATAGATTATAAAAAGTTTGGAATTACACAAAGGTTTTACTATTATGATAAATAGTAGACTATTAAAAGTAGAAATTGAATTAAACAATACTTTAAGAGTATATGAAAATTTAGCTATTACAGTTGAAGGCGTAAAAGAAGATAGTCAAAAACAAAATGAATTTAATATTACTATTACAAATATAAGTCGTGAAATTAGAGATGCTATTTTACAAGATGTTTATGCAACGCAAAAAAGCCCTAAAAAAAGAAAAATCCTTGTGTATGCTGGAAGATTAAAAAGTGGTTACAGTTTAGTGTTTGCTGGAGATATACAAAATGCAACTCCATCGAGTCCACCAAATGTTGATATTAGCTTTAAGTGCTTAACGGGAAATGATGTTAAGTTTGATATTGTTGCTAAGAGTGGGGGTGCCACAAAAAGCTTAAAAGATATAGCCGAAAGTGTAGCAAAAAGTACTAACAAAAGATTAATATTTGAAGCTATGAATAAAACAATAGGTAGTTACACTTACACTGGAAGTGCATTAAAAGAGGTGCAAAAACTTGCAGAAGTTGGAAAAGTAAATGCTTATATTGAAGATGATAAATTAATCGTAAAAGAAAAAAGTAAAGCGTTAAAAAATACAGCTTTTTTGGTATCGTATAAAAGTGGTTTATTAAGAGTTGAACCAACTGAAAAAGGTGTAAAAGTTAAGATATACTTTAATCCTAATATAAATGTAGGTAGTGAAATTATTTTAGAAAGTGATTTAAACAAGCCCTTAAATGGAAGCTGGATAGTTAATAAGATAGCATATAATTTACAAAACAGAGATAGTTCCTTTTTTATGGAACTTGAAGCTACAAAGGGGGCTTAGATGGATAATTTTTCAAATATTGATAGTAGTCAAGATGAGAGCTTATCATCTGCTTTTGACTTTATAAACAATAAAATAAAACAGGGTTTAAATATAATGTTGCCTTGTCAAGTTTTAGCAGTTGATAGAAGTAAAAATAGGGTAAAGGTTTTACCATTGATTACACTTTTAAAAACAAATGGGGAAACTATGAACAGGGCTATTATAGATGATGTTCCTATATGCAATCTTAGTGCGGGGGGCTTTATAATTAATTTTCCTGTAAAAGTGGGGGATTTTGGATATATAAAATCTAATGATAGAGATATAAGCTTATTTAAACGAAGTTATAAAAATAGTAAACCAAACACAACTAGAAAAAACGATTTTGCAGATAGTGTATTTATTCCAGATGTAATCAATCAAAATCTATACAACATAAGCGAAGAGGATAGTGAAGCCCTAGTAATCCAAAGCTATGATAATTCAACAAAAATATCTATGAGTAATGGGAAAATTATATTACAAGCTGAAACGATAGAACAAAGAGCAACTAATCATATTTTCACAAATGGAACTATTAAGCACGATGGTACAAGCATAGACAAATATCATACTCACATGCAAAATGCTGGAGACCACTTTGGGGCTGGTGTTGATACAACTCCACCCGATAATTAAAAAGGAATAAAATGAGAGCTTTTAAAAGAGATAGTAATAATGATTTTACTTTAAGCAATAAAGATATTGCGATGGTTGATGATCTACAAGCGGTGATGACTAATTGCGAGAGTGTAGCACAAACTTTACTATTTGAGCAATTGTATAATTATGAGAATGGTGTACCAAATTTTGAACTAATTTGGAACGGCAATCCAAACTTAAGACAATACGAAGTGGCTTTAAGAAGTGCATTATCTAAAGTCGATGGAGTGTTGAAAGTAATATCTTTAAATGCTAAAATGGAAAATAATATTCTAAGATATAAAGCAGTTATTGAAACTCAATACGGATTAGGAAAAATAGAAAAATGATACTTGAAAATCTACAAAAAGGCATTTTGCTTGTTGATACTTTAGCAATAAGAGAAAATGAAAAAGAGAATTTAAAATCTATTTTTGGTGCTGATCTAACTTTTGAAGATGGTAGTTTATCCAGTGCTTTATTAGACTTACTTACAAAAAAAGAAACTGAACTTCAAGAAGCAATAGCATTTACACTTAATCAATTTAATCCAACTTTTGCGAGTGGTTTTGGAGCTGATTTTATAGCAAGTTTTACAGAAACTAAAAGAAGATTAGCAACAGCTTCAAGAGTATATGCAACACTTTCAGGAGTGGCTGGAACTGTTGTAAGTGCTGGTAGCCGTGCAAAAGACACTAATAATAATATTTGGATACTACAAAGTGATGTAACCATTCCAAACGATGGTTTATTTGTTTGTGAAACTTTAGGAGCTATACCTTTAGAGTCTGGTGAACTTGATACAATAGTTGATGATGTTTTGGGTTGGGAAACTGTTTTAAATAGTGATGGAGCTGAAGTTGGTAGAAATGAAGAGAGTGATATTGACTTAAATAATAGAAGATATGTAGAAATCAATAAACATAGCTTAGGAACGATTGACTCTATAAAAGCTGGTTTGTATGGTGTTAAAAATGTAAAAAGCTTAAAGCTACTAGAAAATAAAACAAAGGCTCAAATAGTTAAAGACAATGTAACTTTAGAACCAAACTCTATTTATGTATGTATAGACGGTGGCTTAGATGAAGATATTGTAAAAGTGCTTAGACATAACAAAGATTTAGGTTGTGCTTATAACAATGGAGCTTCAAGTGAACCTAAAGATATAAATATAACTTTTATTGATAGTTTTGGAGATGTTGTTAATTATGATGCAAAATTTGACAGACCCGACATTGTAACAATTAAAATCAAAGTAGATGTAGAGATTAAGGGCGGACAATTAAGCCCTATCAATGCAATAAAAGATGATATTATGGACTATGCTTTAGATAACTTTAAAGTAGGTTCTGATGTAAGTCCTTATGAGATAGTAAGCTCTATTGCTAAAAGTGATAATTACTTTGTAAGTAGTTGTGAAATTTGTTTAAACGATGGGTTAAATGATTGGCAAAAAGATACTTTAGAGTTAGAAGTTTGGGAGTTAGCTTTAACTAGTAAAAACCTAATTGAGGTTAATATTACAAATGATTAAAGAACCGTTTGAAACTAACCTATCAGATGTTTTAATTTGGCAATACAACGAAGCTACTAAGCTTCAAGAGTTAGTTAAAAGCGAACAAGCCAATTATGATAAATGGGGTGGCGGATATATCTCTAAATGGTTTGATGATGTCTATAATTTCAACACAGCTAATGAGTTCGGTTTAAATATTTGGGCAGTCATTTTAGGTATTACATTTACTACTAAAGAAGTGAAACCTAAAGTAAGAGCTTATGGGTATGGAAGTTATAGAAAAAACTACTTAAATGCAAATTACAGCCCTATGGAAGTAAAAGATATTAAGCTTACTTTAGAACAAAAAAGATTAATTATAAAGCTTACATACTTAAAAAGATTTGTAAGACCGACTGAAGATAATATCAAATTCTTTTTAAGAGCAGTTTTTGAAAATGATAAGCGAGTAAACATAAAAGACAGATTTGATATGACTGGCGGTTTAGTTATGTTTACAAAAACTTTACCAAATGAAACTTTAGACATTATAAGAAGATTTGATTTAATCCCACGACCCGCTGGGGTTGAATATGTAGGAACTGTAAGGCGAAAAGCTTATGGTTATGGTGGCTTTAGAAAAAATTATTATAAAGCAAATTATAGCAAAAATGAAATTTTTAAATTTTGAGAAAGGAAATTAAATGCAAAGAATAAAAAAAGCTTATGCTGAAAATGGCGATAAAAAAATCATTCCAGAAGCACCACCTTTAGACGGTAGTGAGAACTGGGAACAAGGAAGAGGTAGTTATTATGAGCTAGACAATGACCCGAACACTGGAGACCCTTTAGCATTAGATATTGATAGAGAACAAGATAACTATTTTAAAAATGTTATCTCAAATAATATTAAACATTGGCAAGAAAATACTTATCCAAATTGGTTTGATGATATAGAGTATCCAAAAAATGCAACTGTTAAATACACTGATGGAAATATTTATATATCTTTAGTTGATAATAATACAGCCCTTCCAACTGATACAGATAATTGGATGAATCTTGAAGGTCTTGGAATGTCAGGTATAAACGACTTATCAGATAAATCAACTCCAGACGATACAGATAATTTTGCATTACAAGAAGTTGGAGGGGACTTAAAAAAAGTTAGTTTTCAAAACTTAACTAAACTAAGTCAAAATGATAGTAGAGTTAAAACAGCACTAAATGCAAGTGGTGACGCTCCTATATATGCTTGTAGGGCTTGGGTAAATTTTAATGGTACTGGAACGGTTGCGATTAGAGCGAGCGGGAATGTTAGTAGTGTAACTGATAATGGAGTGGGTAACTATACAGTAAATTTTACTACAGCTATGCCTGATTCTGATTATGGTGCAGTGACTTCGTGTACAGGCTCTTCTGGCGCTGAAAACAAACTTATTAATGGAAGGAATAATACTAGTTTGAGTAATTTATCTTGTAATTTACTTGTTACAAATGGTTCGGGGGCTGATACGGACGCTACTACTATTTCAGTATCAATATTCAGATAAAAGGAAAAACAAAATGAAAATAATATTTAAAAACGAAGATAATTCAATAGGAATTATCACACCAACAGATGAAGCTTTAAGCTTTGCAACACTGGCTCAAATCGCTGAAAAAGATTGTCCACATAACTTACCTTATTGGATAGTAGAAGATTCAGTAATACCTGAAGATAGAACTTTTAGAAGTGCGTGGGAAATAGACGAAACCCTTGGTAACCCTACTGGATTTGGTGGAGAGTCAAATGAGTTCGATTCAGAACTATTAAAAGCTTACTATGGAGAATTAAATGATAGTAATAAATAACGAAAAAGCTATTGAAATAGCAAAAGAAAAGATAAGAGAAATTAGAGAGCCTAAGTTTAAACAATTAGACTTAGACTTTCAAAGAGCTTTAGAGACTGGTTCAGATACTACTTTGATTGTACAAGAAAAACAAAAATTAAGGGATTTAACAGATTTAGCTAATGATAAAACAGTTGAAGAACTTTTAGTTATATTAAAAGAGTTAGAAAATGATAATTAAAAATAAAACAGAAACTAGCGATGAATCTTAATCTAATAGCTTTATTTAGTTTAGGGGAGTAAAAAATGATAAGCGAATCTTCATTAATGGTTGCAGTCAATGCCTTCACTTTAGCGTGTAGTGCTTGTTTAGCGTATCTTGGATTAGATAGAGAAGCTATTTTATTATTTAGTTTATTGTTGTTAATAGACTATGTGACGGGGGTAACAAAGTCTTACAAATTAGGCTATGCGATTACATCTGCGAGAATGAAATATGGGATTTTATCTAAGCTATCACTTTTATTAATCCCTATCGTTCTTGCTATTGGAGCTAAGGCGGTGGGTTCAGATTTTAAATCAGTTTTAATAATGGGCTTAAACATCTTAGTTTTAAGTGAAGTGTATTCAATTATAGGAAATATATACAGCATAAGAACACACAAAGAATTGCCAGAATATGATGTGGTAGCTATGCTAGGCTCTAAAATTAGAAATATGCTTTTAAAGCTTGGAGACGATACGAAATGAGCAGTATGAACACAATAATCTACGCTGGTGTTGGCTTGATTTTGGCGATATTTGCTGCGTTTATTTGGAATGAATTTCAAAACAAAAACTTAGAAATAGCAAACTTAAATACAGCAGTAAGCGAATACGAGACATTAGTTGCAAAATTAGAAGCTAGTAATGCTCAAAGTAAAACTCTCATAACTAAGCAAAATGAAGTCATAGAAGAGATAACTACAGATAGAGAATTGGCACTAAAAAAGCTAGAAGAATGGAGAGCAAAACCGCCTAAAGTAAGATATGAAGTGATATATAAAGATAGGGAGGTTATAAAAAGTGATGATTGTGAAGATATTAAAAATAGGCTTAATGTTGTTAGGTCTCTTGACTTTAACAGCTTGTAGCTCCAAACAAGTTGAATATAAATACATAGATGTACCATATGAAGTTAAAGTACCCGTCAAGTGCAAAGTTCCAAACACATATTGCGACTTTAACCGCACAACAGACACAGAAGTTATAGACGCTCTTTTAGAGTGTATAATAGATTTGAAAAAAAACAGTGAGGTGTGTAAATGAGCAGAAGAAGAAAAATATAATTTGGAGTGTAAAAAATGACAAGTTACCAAAAATTTAGGTATGCAATGCGCATACTAAAACAAGTTGAATTTAGCAATAGAGACGATTTATTATTGCATAAAAATAAACATGAGGCTACTGTTACTTTTTATGGAATTTACCAAAAAGCCCACCCTGGTTGGAAGCGTTGGAATGAAATTTTAAAAATTCTACAAGAAGAGGGTGGAAATCTCAAAAGAGCTAGTTATAGATTAGCAACTATGCAAGAAATTATAGACGATGCTTATTATTTCTATAATCATTATTTTTGGAACAAGATGAATTTAGGCTTAATAGAAGATAAAGAAATCGCAGCTAAGCTTTTTCTATTTGGCGTAAATGTTGGAACTAAAACCGCAGCAAGACTTGCACAGGGCTTAGTAGGCACGACTCAAGATGGAATTTTAGGAAAAATAACTGCTAAAGCCATAAACGAATTTAGAGACTTTAGAATAGCTTACGAAATCAAACAAAAATACCACTATGAAGCAATCGTGGCAAAAGACCCTAGCAAGGAAATTTATTTAAGTGGCTGGCTAAATAGAGCTAAGGCTGTTTAAATGCTTGTTAACGATTTTTGCGCCAAATATGGCGTTGATAGGAACGCTATTTATACTAGATTTAATCCAAAAACCACTAAATATGTTGGCTCTGTTAGAGTTGTAGGTACAACTTGGTATATGAACGAGGATTATTTCTTGAGAAGAAGGGATTTTAAGAATTTTATAGTAAATCAAGCACAAAAATTCTACTACATGCTGGATAAATATTTCACAGATGTGGAAAAATCAAAAATATTAGCTTCTATTACAAATCGCAGTTATTTTGTTTGGTATCAATATTTTAGAAATCAACTTTTTAGACTAGATGATTTAAATATTACCGCTGGAATTAAAGTAAACGAAATAGATTGGGAGTTCCATAAAATAGCACGCAGTCTATTTAGAACTATCTTTAAAATGTGCGGTTTAAAGCCCTCTACTAAGGAAATTTTAGCCTTTGGTGATAAAATTTGGGATATGTAGTTGCTTTTTTTAAAAAATATGCTATAATTGCAATTGATAGCGGAAGGATAAAACCTTCTGAGGGAGTGGTAAAACACTCCTAGGGCGTACTGCTTACCAGCGTCCTTGCTAAGAAGCCTTAGAACCACGATGTCTAAGGTGGAGCTAAAGCTTACAAATGGGAAGTGGCTGCGGTCGTTAGCACACCGAAAGGAAAAGCTATAAATGGAACTTACAGGGTATATCCCATAGAGCCTCCTTTAAAACTAATTCGTGGTATTGGTTTGGCGGCTTTATGTGATGTAACCTAAGGTTTAACTACTACGGTTAAAGGCTGGATAAGGTCTATCGTCCAGCTCAATAAGCACATTTCTTCTTACCTGTAACATAGAAGAATGTCAAGAAACTCAGCAACTCATTAAACGAGCAAACTTGACATAAGCCTCTTTTTAAAAGGGGCTTATTATCTTCAAAATCTAACAATCTATTACCAAGCAAACTTTTAAAAGAAAGGACTAAAATGCGATTAAACGGATACATAAATAAAGAATATAAAAACATAAGTAACATTAAAAAAGCAGAAGTAGAGAAGAACAGAATTATACTATATACAGAATATCAAATCTATAAAATTTACTTCCTAAACATAAAATACGCTAAATTAACACTAAAAGGAAAAACCCTTTGGGAAATTAAATATAAACACAATACAGAAGAGAGAAAAAAATTATTATATTTACAAAGCGTATATAATAAAAACTCACAAAATAGAGTGATTTTTGAAAATTAAAAACTTTGCTTTCTTGTTTTACATTAATTACTAAAAAATCTACTTTTTAACATACTTTTAAGTTAACCTACATTATAATATAACATATCAAAACAGAGGAGACAATATGAGATACATAATAAGAGACCGTGAGGCTGGAAACGAAATTGAGTGGTGCTCTAGTATAGAAGAAGCTAAAAATATAATAGCTAAATGGGAAGAGGAAGATATAAGAGAAGGTATTTTTAAACCTGATTTTTATGAAATATACGATATCAAAACAGAGGAGATAAGATGAGGCTTAAAATAACAAATCCTAAAAATGGGTTGATTAAAATTATAAATGCTCAAAATTACAAAATGTTTGAGGTTTTACAAACTTTTAAAATTTACATGAAAGCTGGCTTTACAGTGCATGTTGTCGATGGTTTAAAATGAGAGCTTTTTGTAGAAGATAATAAAAAAGCATTTGAAATACTTGAGGAGATGAGATGAAGTTTAAAAAATATGCACCAAATGTTTTTGTTATAGAAACAGAAACAGAATGTAAAAAAGGAGATGTAGTTGAAGTAACTACTAAATATGGAAAAGTTGTCCTATGTGAAATATGGAATTTAGTAAAAGAAATAGATGAACGAAACTACTATTCTTACACAAGACTAGATGGGCAGAACTCCCAAACTTTTGCTAAAAAAAGAGCAGAAAGAGCAGAAAGAGCCCAATCAAATGCAGAAAGAAAAAGTGATGAGTGGTACGAAAAATCACAAGAGGGTAAAGACTTTTTAGCATTAGCAGAACCAATAAAAATAGGTCATCACTCAGAACACAGACACAGAGCGTTAATAGAACGCAACTGGAATAGAATGGGCAAGAGTGTTGAGCTAAGAGATAAAGCTGAGTCTTATAACAGTAAAATTGCTTATTGGGAAAAAAAAGCAAATGAGATAAATTTGTCAATGCCTGAATGTGTTGAATTTTACGAGTACGAGCTAGAAAAAGCAAAAGATTATCATAAGCTAATTAAAGAAAATCCAGAGCTTAGAGAGCATTCTATGAGTTTACAATATGCAAATAAAAAAGTAAAAGATTTAACTAAAAAAGTAGAATTAGCTCAAAAATTATGGGGTTAAGAAAGGAGATGAGATGAAATTATTAACAACAAGTCAATTATTATTAAAAAAGGTTGGTGGCTATGAAGTAGCTGGCGTGTGGCTGAAAGATTTAAAATCTCTAATTAAAGAGAGAAATGAGTTAAAAAAACAAAACATCTTTTTGAAGAAAGAAATTGAAGAGCTTAAGGCTAAATTAACAGTCGTGAACGATATGATTTTTATTGATTTAAAGGCTTGAAAATGATGACACTTATCGACCCTGTTTTTGGTTTGATGTATTCAATTACCGAAGAAGATGATGAGGCTATCTTAGAATTTATTGAAAAAAATTATCCCTGTAAGGAAATAAACAAAACAGTTGAAATTCCTTTATACTGCCATTTAAACGATGAAATGGTAAACATTGAGATAGAGCCTGATGATATTTTAGATATTTTAAGCAGAAATAAATAAAGTTATGATACAATATGGCTCATCTTGTCTCTTTGGGAGGGCGCTTTGTCCTCCCTTTTTTAATCAACTTTTAAGCATAATTTGTTATAATATAAGCGTTCACACGAAAACCTTTTTGTTTTGAAAGAGGGGTGAAACTCCCCTCTTTGAGTTTTTAAACATAGAGTAGAGCCAAAGGTATTCCTAAGCACCTATCACTCCTACTCTATCTTTAAGGGCTTTGTAGAGTGTTAAGCTTAGGAAACTTCAATACTCCCCTTAAATTTATTATCCTGAAAGATTAAAATGCAAGTTGACTTATTTAACCAAGATTTGGTGCAAGAAGTAAATGGTGAGCTGTTAGTAAGCTCTTTAGTAATAGCTGAAAATGTAAAACATGAGCATAGAACTGTTTTACAACTAATAAGGCAAAACCTAAAAGATTTTGAAGAGTTTGGAGGGGTTACATTTCAAATGCAACCCTTTGAGACTAATGGTGGAGTGCAAACTAGAGAGATAGTACTACTAAATGAAAATCAATCTACTCTTTTAATTACTTACATGCGAAATAGTGAGATAGTCAAAAGATTTAAAATAGCACTGGTAAAAGCTTTTGCGCACATGAAAAACAAATTAACAAATCAAAGCATGCCAACACACCTAGAAACTGCAAGATTGCTAGTTGAGACACTTGAGAGAGAAGAAAAACTACTATTAGAAAACAAAGAGCTTGAAAGAAAAAACAACATTTTAATGCACACTAAGAAACGCTACACCGCTACTGAAATTGCAAAAGAGCTAGGCATGAAAAGTGCAATAGAGCTAAACAAAAAATTAAGCGATATGGGCATACAGTATAAAGTTAATCAAACTTGGGTATTTTATAGTAAATATTCCGATTTGGGGTATGAGAGCATAAAACAAGACATATTGGACAATGGGACTGTTGCTTACAGTAGAAAATTCACACAAGATGGAAGAGATTTTATCTTACGTTTGTTCACGAGTTGAACATGGATGATAATCTTATAACTAGAATTTGGGTTGAAGGCAAACCATTTCCAGCTCCAAGACCAAGATTTGATAGTATAAGAAAAATTGCTTATAACAACAAAGATTACACAAACATAAAAAAGAAAATAGGCTTAATTACTAAAAGTAGAATTAAAAAACCCCTCGAATGCCCTATTTATTTGAAACTAGATTTTTTTTATAAGGTTCCAAAAAGTTGGAGTAAAAAGAAGAAAGAAAGCGCTAAATGGAAAGAGAGTCGTCCAGACATCGACAATTTGCAAAAAACGGTTTTTGATGCTCTTAATGGAATTGCTTACAAAGATGATAGTCAAATCGTTATGGTGCAAGCTAGAAAGCAGTATGGACAAAAAGAAGGCACTATAATAGAAATACAAAGCTTAGATCAGCAAAATAGAGGAAAATTTGTACAAAAAACCTTTTAGTAATGAAAACCTTAGCTTTAATTGTAAAGATGATTTAATCGCATATTTGCAAAAATGTAATCCTACAATGATGTTTCACTTTATAAAACAGTATGAAGCCAAAAATCCTAACTATAAAATTGAAGGTTTTGGGAAAGATGTTAAAATTGTAAAAATTCACGCAAACATTAATTCAAAATTCTTTTAAAATACTCTCTTTTTAAGCTTTTTTTAATAATATGTATATTATAATATAGGTAACAAAACAAGAAAGAAGGAGACAAAATGAAAGAACTATTAAAAGCAAAATCAGATTTTAGAAAAAAAGGCATCGCCCTTATAGCAGATAAACAAAAAAGTGGAGCTGGTGGTTCGTGGAATTTTGCAGGCGAAGACAATCTTATAAGAACTATACAACAGCCTCTTATTGATTGTGGTTTAGAGATTATATCAACTATGAGTGAAGATAGCGTAAAGGTTACTTTATGGCACGTTGATAGTGGTGAAAGTATTGAGTCTTCTATTAAGCTTCCACCAGTTACGCCCCGTAAAGATAGAAATGGAAACGATATGTATCTTGATGCTGAAATTGAAAGAGGTAAACAGTTTGGATATTGGAGTAGGATTTTAACTATTCGTATTTTAGGTTTAAGTGATATTGACCCTGAGGATATGAATAATCGCCCTATTGATATAAGCGATGACACCGTAGAAATGAGAACTGAACTAAATGAACTTATTTCTAAAGCAAAAGATGCCGAAGCAACTAAGCAATGGATTTGCAAAACTTACAAAGTTCAAACGGTTGATGTATTAAATGCAGAAAGTCTTAAGCATGTTATAAACTTGCTAAAACAAAAGAGTAAATCATGATAATCTTAGAAAATTTAGAGCAGGGAAGTGATGAGTGGTTTAACACTCGTCTTGGTGTTCCTACAGCTTCAAGATTTAAAGATATTATTACTCCTGCAAAAGGTGATAAGTCTAAAAGTTACAAAGGGTATATGTATGAACTTATAGCCGAGAGACTTATAAAAGGCAAAGAAGATTTTTTTAAATCTGATTGGATGGAAAGAGGCAATGAGATTGAGCCACTCGCAAGAGCTTCATATGAATTTATCAACGATGTAGAAGTAAAACAAGTCGGAATGATTTTTAATGACGATATGACAATCGGGATTAGCCCTGATGGACTCATAGGCGAAAATGGAGGCTTAGAGATTAAATGCCCTAAGTCTAGCACACTTGTTAAGTATATGCTTGATGGTGTTCTTCCTCTTGAATATAAGCCACAAGTTATGGGTAGCCTTTGGATTAGCGAGCGTGAGTGGTGGGATTTTTTAGCGTTTCATCCGTCGATGGATTTTTTTCAGATTAGAGTTTACAGAGACGAAGAGTATATAAAAAAAATGGCTCAACACATAGGCGACTTTGTTGATGAGTTGCAGAATAACTTTGAGAAATTGAAAAAGGGGAAATAATGAGAGAGATTAGGCTTAGAGCTTATAGAAAATGAAACTAACAATTAAAAAAGAGAGAGGGACAATAACTCCCTACTCAGATGAAGATTACGAAATGTTTCAAAAGTTAAGCGATGCTATTTATACTGTAGATATTAAGAACCTAGATATGCGTACTCTAAAACAGAATAACGCAATTCATTTATGGTGTAATAAAATAGCTAAAATGCTAAATGCTAACAATTTATACATGAAAGGTGTGTTTGGTAATGATATAGAGTGGAGTATGGACTTAGTGAAAACACAGATAGTGAAAGCAACTATCAAAAAAGTGTTTGACATAGATAGCACAACAAAGTTGAAGCGTAAAGAGATTGATGGGATGATAGACTATGTTACTATCGCTTTTGCTTCTAAAGGGGTAGAAATACCACCGTTTCCAAGTAAAGAGCTTTGGGATGAAATTAAAGATAAGGAAAAAGAATGCACACTAAAAGAACACAAGAGCTACTTGATGGGCCATGAGAGCGATGTAGTGCGTGGGAGCGACTAATAAAGGAGTATAGAGATGAGAATTGATATAAAAAGAGGTTTTATGAACATTGATACAGAAGGAAATTTTGAGCTAAAGAACTCCAGCGAAGAAGATGCTTTTAAAATGTTTGTTTATGAAACTAAAAGGGTGGCTGATTCTATTGGCATGACCCCTGCAGAAGTGGCTATAATTGTTGATGAATTTTTTAAAAACCATTTAATTGAAAAGGATGAAAAATGAATAAAATTATTTTAGTTGGAAATCTAACGCGCGATATGGAACTTAGATACACTCAAAGCGGTGGAGCAGTAGGAAAAAGTGGAATAGCAGTAAACAAAAAGTATAAAAATCAAAACGGTGAGCAGATAGAAGATGTGATGTTTATTGACTTTACTCTCTGGGGGCGTGCTGCAGAAATAGCAAATCAGTACCTAAAAAAAGGTTCGCAAGTTTTAATTGAAGGCGAGCTTAAGCTGGAGCAGTGGACAGACCAAAGCGGACAAAAGAAAAGCAAACACACTGTAACAGCACAAAACATGAAAATGCTAGGCGGTAAAAGCGACAACCAACCAAAACAAGAAACACAGTATGCCCCACCACAGCCGAAACAAGAAGAGTACCCAGAAATTGACGATACAGACATACCGTTTTAAGGAGAAGAAATGAAAAAATATGCAATAGGGGATTTAATTTGTACTAACCAGCATGAAATATTAGAAGAATTTGAGCCTAAAATAACAGAAAGAGCAAACAATGGATACAGACGAATAGATAGAGTTGTAAGACTTAGATGTGGGCTTTGTGGCAACAAGAAATGGATAGCAAACTTATACTCTGTAACCACTCAAGATAGAAAGTCTTGCGGGTGTTTGAGAGGAAGAGACAAAGGAGGAAGATTTGCAAGTAAAGAAATGTAAAAAGTGTGGTACTGAATTTAGGGCGTTTAATTCTTTTCAAAAATGCCCTAAATGTACACCTAAAAAATACCAAAAAAGAAGCAAAAAAAGCGAGCTACTACAATTAGCTCAAATAGTTTTTAACAAATGGATACGCAATAGGGATGAGAAAGAGCCTTGTATAGCGTGCGGAAAATTTGCAAATACATATCATGCAAGCCATTTTATACCGATTAGCAAAAGCGGATATTTAAGATTTAATGAAGACAATGTCCATAAGTCTTGCGTTGCTTGCAATGTAGATTTAAATGGAAATTTAGAAAAATATGAGCCTAATTTAAGTAAAAAAATAGGAAAAAAAAGAGTTGAAAATCTTATAAAGATAAGTAAAGAAGTTGTGCCACATAACTACTCAAACGAGGATTTGAAAGAAATTATAAAAAAATACTCAATAGGGGGTTAAATTAAGCTCCCTATAAGCAATTATATATTATAATATAGGTATAAA
>LSQX01281273.1_pt4 | contig 14827 bp, 10 predicted proteins | sample 654561 | NCBI WGS metagenome assembly LSQX01 (sample SAMN04489861, study PRJNA283612) | anaerobic digester metagenome | isolation source: 4 biogas reactors fed with cattle manure at either 37C or 55C with and... | place: Denmark: Kongens Lyngby | collected 2014 | reverse complement strand
ATTCATTGAAGAGCCTCCCAGAAGTCCTTTGATGAGCTTAATGTTTTTACTTCCTAAAATAAAGGCATACCCTTCATCAACACCTGAAGCCTGAATGATTTTTTCAGCTCTGCCGGGTTTAAATTTTGGTTCCGGACGGTTTCGGTCAATGTTTTTCACCATCCTGACCGGTTCCTGTCCGAAAACCATGATAGTGCCGTCGTTGGTTACGGCAATCAGTTTACCGTTGGCAGCCACAAGCCGGTCAACATTTTTTGGAGAGGTGAATTCCCAGTAAATTTTCGGTTTTTCCCCGGATGAAAGTTTAATCGCCTTTATTCCTGTGCTGTCGGCGGCAAAAAGGCAGTCACCGGCTTTGATCATATCGTTGGTAGCAGAATAATCTGAAACCCAAAGCGTATCCAGTTTTTTTTCAGCATTCAGTCTCGCCGCCCAAATGTTTTTCCCGGAAAAGTAAAAGGTGTTTCCATCAATAACCGGATACTCACCTGCCATGGAAATTCTGTTTCCGGTTTCAGCGTCATACATCATAGTTGCCCTTTTGCGATGATGATTAAAAAACACCTGTTCGTTAGCGTAAGTATAGGCGCCGCCTGTTTTTCCGCTTTCTGAAAGTTTATAATAAACATCTTCTCCGGTTTTCAGATTAAAAGCTGCCGGAACGGAGCGCCCGCCTGCCACCAGAAGTTTTTCGCCGGAAATTGTGAATGGTCCCTGTGGTGCCACATGGGCAAATGCCGGTGAGCGGTGGGGCTGCAAAATGTAATTACTGCTTGTGCCTTCGTTTTTCCAGACAATATCGCCGGTTGTGGCATCAAGTGCATATATAAACGTTCCCATCATCGGGAAAATACTGGCAGCTGTGTAAATAATATCATCCTTAACAACAATGCCGCCTCTTGCAGGCCACATGGAAATGAGCCGTTTGTTGCCAAGCAGCAAATTCCCGGAAGGCGCAAGAAGTCGCCTCCAGACCAAATCTCCACTTCCGGCATCAAGGGCATAGCAATACCCGTCATCGCCTGTGAAATAGATCTTCCCCTTATTAAAAACCAGCGGCAGCCTGACCGGCCCGTCAGCATAAAAACTCCACAACTCTTTGCCGGACTCCAAATCGAAGGCAACCACCTTATCCTGATCATTAAAGCCGATAAACAGCTTATTGTCAGCCACAACAGGCTCAAACAGCCGGTCATATTTCATTAAGTCCTGATTCAGCGGATCATCCCATACCGGCTCTCTTTCCGGAAAGGATATTTGCCACAGCAAATAAAGCTGACCGTCAAGCTGCTCAGGAGTATTTCCCGAACGTGCATAATCATACCGCCACATGGGCCAATCGCTACCCCGGGCCGAAATACCCGCAATAAAGGCAAAAAATATTAAAAACAAATTAAACCGAAATCTCATCTTTGTGCGCATTTTTTCTAATCCTCTTGATTCTATTTATACTACTCAATATTTCATTAAAACCAACAAATTTAAACAAAATACTTTGGTACGGAATATAAAAAAGAGTTTTGGAATATTACCTGAAGAAAAAAATTCTGAAACCGCGCTGCCGGATTTAGTGCGAATGCCTTAAATAAACTTTTTGTGAGTACATTTGCTCGATATTTTGCTGGAATGAACCATCAGAAATAAATTTCAGGATAGAAATTGCAAGATAACCTAAAAACAGATGTGATATGAAAAGTTTTTTTAGAAAAGAAATCATTGCCTTTTGCATCTTCAATTTGATTTTTCATTTGCAAGGTTTTGCTCAGAATACAGTAACTCTGGAAAAAGGAGACCTGAAGGCTGTTTTTGTCGATAACAGCGCCTATGGTGATTACCATTACAAAGGTTATAACGGAATTGCCGAACTGTATCATATAAAACAGGATTCAACGATATTTGTACCTGCTTTTTCGGGAGTAAACCTTGAGCACATTTTTGGCGGCGACTCTTTGGTATCTCTCTTTGAACCGCGGAAACAACCCATGACCATAAAAAAATTATCTGACTCCAAAGTTTTATTGCATCAGCCGGCAACCGCTATTTCCAAAGCGGAAAGCTGGACAACTTTTGAAATGGCTGAACCACACTATATTGATGTTGATTTTCATTTTATAATTCACGAGCCCACAATATTTAACCACGGATATGCCGGCTTTTTCTGGGCGTCATATATTAATCTTCCCGAAAAAACAGGAATATATTTAAAGGGCAAAAAGAATAAAACCGACTCGGAAAAGTGGATTTATATTGAATCAGAAGGTCACGGCACAAACAGCACTCATCTAAGTGAAAAAGATGATGCCGACTATTTCTTTGCCGAAAATTTCAATATCGTTCTGGCAAGCGGAATTTCTGACTACATCTTTTCAGCGCCTTATTACTTTGGCAGATACCGGAATATGGTGTTTGCCTATCTGTTTTCTGAACCTGATGAAGGGGTAATTCGCTTTTCGCAATCGCCCAACGGCGCAGGCGAAGGAAAACCGGCATGGGATTTTCAATATATTTTACCCGATTTTGAAATTGGCAAAAGGTATGCTATCAAACTGAGAGTCCTCTACAAAGAGTGGGTTAGCCCGGAAGATATCGAAAAAGAGTATCTGAATTGGGAAAACAGATAATTGGAATTCAACATATATCTGTCATCCGTTAAAAAACGGCAACCATCTTCCCTTTGATAAATCAACCTACGGTTTTTAGATTGTTTTGATTTAGGAAATCCACATTTTTTTTGATAAAAATCAAATAAATTTTGCAAGTTAGTAAACATTAACTAACTTTGCATTGTTTTTGATTTTAACGAACGATTAGATGTTGGAAAAATGAATGCTACAGTAAAATCGAAAAAATCCAGCGAGCTTTATAATGCTGAAATTGCGGGAAGTGAGCGCCTTCGTGCCTTGATTCTTATAGGGATGTTGGGACTTGAAGCTATTTTTTTGATGATAATCTATTTTTTTTATCGCAAAGAGTACCTTTCGGTTTTCAATAATCACATCGCCATTTATGCCATCTTTATTTTTACAGCAGTGATTATTATTTACGAATCGATTGTTCATCATTTTATAGGGAAAAAAAGGCGTGTTTTTTTTGATCGCTGGAGTCTTTTTGGTTACATCAATGCTTTTTCAGAAATTACCCTGCTAACCCTGCTGTTCATATTCATAATTGAATACTCAGACCAGCCTGTTATTCTTCAAGCTCCGGCTACGCTAACCTATTTTTTATTCATAGTACTTTCCACCTTGCGGTTAAATCCCGGGCTTTCAGTTTTTACTGGCGGACTGGCAGCCGTTGAATTTATTGGAATATCCATATATTATTCAACGTTGTTCAGCAATCAGCCAATAGACAATTTTCATCCCAATTTAACCGGAATGCAGTATCTCGGACAAGGAGTAATCCTGCTTATATCTGGCATTGCCGCCGGTTTTGTAGCCGATTTAATCAAAAAGAAAATCACTGTTTCATGGAATCACATAGAAGAGAAAAACAAAATTATCGACCTGTTCGGGCAGCAAATTTCATCGCAAATTGTTGAGAGTATTCTCGAAAAAAAAGACGAACTGTCGGGTGTCCGAAAAAATGTGTGTGTCATGTTTTTAGACATCCGCAATTTCACACCATTTGTAGAAAGCCATAAACCCGAAGAAGTGGTAAACTATCTGAACAACCTGTTTCATTTCATGATTGAAAGTGTGGAACGCTATGACGGGGTAATTAATCAGTTTTTGGGAGATGGGTTTATGGCAACTTTCGGTGCTCCGGTTTCAGAAGGCAATATTACACAAAAAGCAGTTTTGGCTTCAATTGATATCATCCGAAAAGTTAAGCAAGAAAATAAAAAGGGGAAAATTCCCGAAACCAGAATCGGAATTGGACTGCACTACGGAGAGGCAGTGATTGGAAATATCGGTTCTTCGGTGCGCAAGCAGTATTCAATTACCGGAAATGTAGTTATAATGGCTTCGCGCATTGAACAACTCAACAAACGCTGGCATTCGCAGCTCATCATTTCAAAAGAGGTCTTCCAGAGCCTTGATGAAGATTTGAAAAAAGATTTTATAGGTCAGAAACCGATACAGATAAAGGGAATGCATCAGCCGGGTTTATTATATGTATTAAATGAAAAATTGGAAAATTAAAATTTGTAGAAATGAAGATTAATGAAGCAATTATCAGTGAGACGGAAGCGTATGTTACACGTCTCCTGACAAACGAAACTCCGGAAGGTTACTTATACCACACAGTGAGCCACACAATGGATGTGGTGAAAAATGCTGATTTAATTGGTGCAAAAGAGAACCTGCCGGAAGAGGAAATGAACATTCTGAAAATTGCTGCCTGGTTTCACGATTTAGGCTATCTGAAAAAATACGAAGGGCACGAGGAAGAAAGTGTTAAAATGGCAGAAAAATTTCTTGAGCTTCACGGAGTTGACAAAAAATCACGTGAGGCAGTCAGCGAAAGTATTATGGCAACAACTTTTCCGCAGAATCCTAAAAGCAGAATTGCCAAGGTACTGTGTGATGCAGATTTTATGCATTTAGGGATGGAAAACTATTTTGAACAAGCCGAAAAACTTCGCAATGAACAAAAGGCAGCCGGTATGCACAAATTAAAAAAAGGGGAATTTGACCAAAAATCTGTCAATTTATTTGCAGAGCACAACTGGCACACAGCGTATTGTCAGAACAACCTGAGCGAATCAAAACAAAAAAATCTTGAAAAACTCAAAGAGCGGATTGCCAGACGAAACAAGAGAGCAAAAGGTAAAGTCGCCAAATCAAAAAACTATTCGAGAGGAGTAGATTCCATGTTTAGACTGACTGCCAGAAACCAGATTAATCTGAGCAAAATAGCCGACAATAAATCCAACATCCTCATTTCGCTTAATGGTATAATTATTTCACTAACATTGGCAATGCTTGTAAGTAAGTTTAAAGAAGAGCCAGCCATAATTATACCTACCGTAATTTTTATTTTATTCAGCTTATGCACAGTTGTTTTAGCCATTCTTTCCACTCGTCCAAACATCTCATCGGGAAAGTTTACCCGGGAAGATATTCTACAAAAAAAGGTAAATCTTCTGTTTTTCGGGAACTTCTATAATATGAAACTGGATGAATATGAGTGGGCTGTTGAAGAAATGATTAATGATGACCCTTATCTCTATTCCTCTCTCACTAAAGACCAATATTCGCTGGGAAAAGTGTTAGCTAAAAAATACAGGTTGTTACGCTGGGCATATAATGTTTTTATGATGGGACTGGTCATTACAGTAATTACTTTTTTGATTGTGTATATCTGATTGCATAAGAGAGAACAACAACTTGAAAATATTTACAGATTATAATAATGAAGGCAAAAAAGAAACTGGGAATTATTCAGACACAAATTGAGAAAATCATAAAAAAAGCTGAAAAACTGGAAGCAGAATATGTTGACAAATTAAATGATGTGCATCCGGAATATAGGGAAAGTGCGTTAAATCTGCTTCATTATCTGGCATTCAGGAGCTTTGACATTGATGAGTTGCAACAGCATCTCCGATATCAGGGTCTTCCTGATCTTGCCAATATTGAAGGTCACGTAATGAAAAGTCTGCTTACGATACAAAACATAATTCACAAATTGCTGGGTTCAAAGGATGAAGTGCATAAGAGAAAAAGTATCACCATAAAGAAAAGCGAAAAGTTGCTTTATAAGAATACCAAGCAACTGTTTGGAAGTAAATCCAACAATAGAAACACACGCATTATGGTGACACTACCTTCTGAAGCTGCTGAAAACTATCAGATAGTTAATCAGTTAATGAAAAACGGAATGAACAGCGCCCGTATCAACTGCGCACATGATGATGAGACGGCATGGGCTGCGATGATTGAAAATTTAAAAAAATCCAGTAAGAGGATTAATCGTAAATCCAAAATAATGATGGATTTAGCAGGTCCTAAATTACGAACCGGTTTTATGCAGCCGGGCCCGAAAGTTATCCGTATAAAACCGCAACGTGATTCTCTCGGCATAGTTGTGCAACCGGCACGTGTGTGGATTGCTCCGCCAGATGTTCCGCCTCCGGCAAATGATGCCGACGCAGTAATTCCGGTAAACAGCACTTTCATTGAAAAAATCCGACGGGGAAATGACATTTTCCTCACCGATTCGAGGGGAAAAAAGTGCCGGATAGAAGTTGTTCGCAAACAAGGAAAAGGGAGATGGGCAATCTGCTCAGATTCTGCATATATTACCACCGGCACCGAGCTTGTTTTGCATAAAGTGAAAGAAACCGGAAAAGAAAAAAATTATGTAGGGGAATTACTCCCTTCAGAACAATTTATAACCTTGCATATAGGTGATACTCTCATACTTCACAACTCCGACCTGCCCGGCGAGCCTGCCCGTTTCGACTCCCAGGGAACGCTGCTCAAACCGGCACACATTTCATGTACACTGCCCGAAATTTTTGAATATGTTAAAGCGAACGAACCTGTTTATCTGAATGACGGAAAAATTGAGGGGATAATCGAAAAAGTTGCACCCAATGAAATGGAAATCACCATCACCCATGCATCGGCAAACGGAAGTAAATTAAAAGCCGATAAAGGAATTAATTTTCCGGAAACGAATATGAATATAAACGGATTGACTGAAAAAGACCGGAAAGATTTAGCTTTTATTGTCAAAAATGCAGATGCAGTGAATCTATCGTTTGTAAACCAACCTTCCGATGTTAAAGAGCTGCAGAAAGAGTTGGAAAAACACGGCGCTTCAATTGGAATAGTGCTAAAAATTGAAACCCGGAAAGGATTCATAAATCTGCCAAAAATTCTTTTGCAGGCGATGCAAACTTATCCACTGGGCATAATGGTTGCCCGCGGCGACTTAGCCATTGAAACCGGCTGGGAAAATTTTGCAACCATCCAGGAGGAAATCATGCGTTTGGGCGAAGCCGCACACGTTCCGGTTATCTGGGCAACCCAGGTGCTTGAATCGTTAGCAAAAAAAGGAGTGCCTACCCGCTCTGAAATAACAGACGCGGCATTAGCACAACGTGCAGAATGTGTAATGCTCAACAAAGGACAATACATTGTGAAAGCATTGAAAACTCTGAATGAAATTCTGGTAAAAATGCAAAGCCAACAGAAAAAAAGACAGACTATGCTGCCAAAACTGAAGAATAATGAAAGTTTAAGCTTAATTTATGCCGGACCGGAAAAGTTGTCTAAGAAAAATTAGTTAAAATGTCAGGGTTTATAAAATATCTGCTGATTGTTCTTCTAATATACCAGCATATCAGTCCGTTATATGCCCAGGAAGATACCCAAAACACTGTTTTTATTACCGGGAATACCTTTGGAGAAAATGCAGATTATAAACTTTTAAATCAATGGAACAGGCAATCCGGAACTGTAAAAAACTTGGCTGTTTTGTTGGCAGGAAATAGTGTTAATTCAAAAACAGGTCAAATCCCCGGTGAATTGCTGACCAGCAATAAACATCCGCTGCTGATTGCACCCGGAAAAGCAGAATGGGCAAACGGAAGCCAGGAAGGAAAAGATTTCATCAAACAAATAAACAAGACGCTCACTGAAACTCTGGACAATCCCCTCTATTTCACAACTGCTGCCTGTCCGGGACCAACCGAAGTGGTACTTTCTGATTATCTGGTGGTAATACTAATCGACACATGGTGGTGGGTTCACAAATATGACCGTCGCTTTAATAAATGCGGCATTGAAAACAGTGGTGATGTACTCATTCAGATTGAAGATGCCATCCGCCGGCATTATTCCGGCAAACATGTGGTGGTGGCAGGTTATCATTCCCTGAAAAGTTATGGAAACAGCAGTGGATATTTTTCTTTTAAACAATGGCTGACGCAGTCTCCCTACACGTTTTTTAGGAAATTTCCCGGCACAAGAACAGACATTCAGCATCCCGACTTTAAAGATTTTCGAAACGGACTGCTTTCTATTCTTAAAAAATATCCGGACATATTGTATGTCTCTGCCGATGAAGCCAATATGCAATATTTTCAACAAGATAGTGTACACTTTATAATTTCGGGCTCATGGCAAAAGAGTGAATACGTTCGAAAAGATTTGCCGGAGTTTGGCTCAGAAGAGAAAGGTTTTGCAAAACTTAACTTCACATCGGGCGGGGTTTGCGAACTGACTTTTTTCAATGCAGACAAAATTGTTTTCAATAAGGTTCTCTATGAAAAAGAAAAAGCAGAAGAGCCTGAAACTATTGTTCCGGTAAAATTGCCCGACAGTTTAGTATCCATTGCAAGTGAAAAGTATGCTATCCCTGAATCAAGCTACCGCTGGTTAGGAAAAAATTATCGGGATATTTGGGCTGCTCCTGTAAAAGCGCCGGTTTTTAACATAAGTACAAAAAAAGGGGGATTAAAAATTCTGAAACGTGGCGGAGGTCAGCAAACTTATTCATTACGGCTGGAAGACAACGATGGCAAACAATATGTGCTTCGCTCCATTGATAAATATGTGGAAGGCGCCGTTCCTAAAGAATTACACAACACATTCGCTGTGGACCTGGTGCAGGATCAGATTTCAGCATCCAATCCTTATGCGGCGCCGGTAGTGGCAAACTTAGCCGAACATGCAGGCATTTTCCATACCAACCCGGAAGTGGTCTTTGTGCCTGACGACCCGCAGTTTGGGATTTACAGAAGCGATGTGGCAGGCAAATTATTCCTTTTCGAAGAACGCCCTGAAAAGAACCATAAAGATGCAGCAAGTTTCGGATATCCAGACAATATTGTTTCCACAACCAAAGTAATGGAAAAAACCATTGAATCTTCCAATCACATTATCAACGAAAGTGCAGTTTTGCGCGCACGCCTTTTCGATATTGTTATCAATGACTGGGATCGTCACGATGACCAGTGGCGGTGGGCAGGTTTTGAACAAAACGGAAAAACGGTTTACAAACCCATTCCCCGCGACCGCGATCAGGCATTTTTTGTGAACGAAGGTATTCTTCCCTGGATTGCTTCACGAAAATGGCTAATCCCTAAAATTCAAGGATTTACGGAATATACAAAAAACATGGAAGGACAATCATTTAATGCACGTTATTTCGACCGGACATTTCTCACCCAAAGCAGCTGGGCCGATTGGCTTCACCAAATTGATTCATTAAAAACTTTACTGACTCCCGAAAAAATTGAGTTGGCTATGCATGCCTTCCCCGGTGAAATATATCCGTTATGTGGCAAGCAAACTGCCCAAATCTTAAAAACACGCCTCGAAAACCTCGAGTCCATGGCACGTAAACTCTATTTATCCTTGGCAAAAGAGATAAGCATTACCGGCACAAACGAATCAAATTATTTTGAAATTTTAGCGCTATCAGATACTTTACTGCAAATTTCAGCATATGATTTGGAAAAAAACGGACAAAAAGGGAGAAGATTTTACCACCGAACGTTCTTTGCTTCTGAAACAAAAAAAATACATCTATATGGCATGGATGGGAATGATCAGTTTGAAATAAAAGGAAACTATCCTCTTAAAATCAATTTGAAAATCATTGGAGGAATAAACAAGAATGAGGTCATTTCAAACGAAAAACTGAGATACAAAAATATTTCAATCTACAACAACGGAGAAAGTAAAACTTCATCTGATTCAAACAAAGAGAGAAAAACAGACTACAACTTGAGTGCATTAAAATATGACAGGGAGCACTTTAAATACAATGTGGTTTATCCCGGAATACTCTCAGGATACAATCCCGATGACGGTATTTTTATCGGGGGCGGTCCGGTTTTCTTCAAATATTCCAGATATCTTCAGCAACAGTATGAAATTTTAGGAAGCTATGCTTTTGCTACCAATGCTTTTAATCTATATTTCGGAACAAAGTATAGTTTCCCGCTGCGAAACTTAGAAGTCAACTTCTCCACAAAATACAGTTCACCTGAATATGCCGGAAACTATTTTGGCTTGGGAAACGAAACCAAATGGCAGGTGCCTCACTCTGAAAAATATTTTTATCGCTTGCGAATGAGTCAGTTCCACACTGAAGTAAATTTCGAAAAATGGCTGAATGCTAATAAAACAATTAAAGCCGGACCGGGACTGTTTTTTAGCCTTACCGATGTCGAGCAAACTAAAGGTCGCTTTATTTCCCAACCTGATAATGGATTAACTAAAAATGACCTTTCACTTCACACCTATTCCGCAGCTTATTTTAATTATGAAATAAACACATTATCCGGCATGGAGCGAAAAGCTGAAGAAGAGTTTGCAGGCAGCAGTTCTTTTCCCACACGAGGGTTTCGCACAACTGCCAGAGCAGAATATTTTTTCGGACTGAATGAGCAATCAGATGATTTTCAAAAATTATCGGGCGACTTCATCACTTACCTCAGCTTTTCACAAAGACCGCGGGTTGTATATGCACTGAGAGTTGGAGGAGAAAAACTGTTTGGCAATTTTCCTTTCCATGAGGCAGCTACCCTTGGACGCACCGAAAATTTGCGGGGATACAGGGAAACCCGATTTTATGGGGATGCCTCATTCTATCTGAATGCTGAAGTCCGCTTCCGAATGAAACAGCTTAATACGTACCTCTTTAATGGAACGGCAGGTATGCTTCTATTTAATGACACAGCCCGGGTGTGGCTTAAAAATGAAAGCTCCGGCAAATGGCATAACGGAACAGGAGCGGGCTTATGGATTTCACCCTTCGATATGGCAGTGATAAGTGTTTCTTATGCTGCAAGTGCAGATGATAAACTGTTAAGTTTTTCGGTGAATTATCAGTTCTAAAATAAAATTAATTTATCTCATAAATGCTTAAAGATGCAGAAACTTTACTGGGTGCTTCAACTTATTATTTTGCAGATGTTTACAGTTCAGATTGTGTCTGCCGATTCAATTCCAAGAATTTATATCATTCGTCATGCAAACGTCGATCTGCCAAAACCTGGCTGGGGTTCTGCAAAAAAATCAAAGAAGTACAAAAACGCTTATAATACAGTTGGAATAGAAACATTTAATCCTGAGAAAGCCTTGCATAAAATTGAAAACCATGCAAGTATTGATACTGTATTTTGCAGTCCGCAGCTCAGAGCGCAAGAGACAGCACTTCTGCTCTTTAGTGAAGATGTTATTTTGGAAACCGACAGTGTTTTAATTGAGTTTGATTATCCCGTAATTCAAATTCCCGTTTTGCAGTTGCCTGTGAAAGGGTGGCTCGCTATTTCACGAATAACGTGGATGACCGGAATAAATCGTGGAAAGAAAAGCAATTACAAAAACCGTATAAGTAGCCTGAATGATTTTTCGGACGAGCTAACTGCCTTTGCCCTAAATAATGAATTGGCTGTTGTGGTGGCGCATGGCTTTGTTAATCGAAAATTAATAAAACTCCTCAAAGCCAATGGATGGAAATTCTGCAAAAAAGGGAGGGATGGACACAAAAACTTATCAGTGAATTGCCTGGAATATAAAAATTAACTGCATTTCCATTAGCTCGTTTAATAAGGAAAAAGTCCCGGGTTCAATTGTCTCAAGGTGTAACATCTGAATTTTTCAATGGGTTCATCAATTACGGCACTAGCAAAATGGAGGGTATGCAAGGGCAAATATTTTGTGTTCAGTAGGGCTTCCGACACTTTTTCATCTCCGTAATACCTCCGGCACTGGCGGATGTCCTCCACATCGCCACGCTCAAAAACCCTTTCAATTACGAAGTTTGCCTTGGCGTCATAGTCAATTTTTTCAAAATCAACATCCCAAAAAATGCGTTTTTGAAATACCGGTTTATTTTTTTTATTAATGTATCGAAGATAACGGATTTCCAAATATTAATCAAACCGTTAAAAATATTTCGAAAACTGTTTTTGTTCGTACATTGGTTTTCAATAATTTTCAATAATTTTGAAGGTTTACATTCAACAAGATGAAAAAATTAAATCTGCTTCTCACTATTTGCTGCCTTTCTGTTTTTTCGGTTAAGGCGCAGGACAGTACTTTATTGATTCATGAAGCGGTCGAATTTGCGTTGAAAAAGAACGCAAGTTTACAGTGGATGCGCGCCGTATTAAAACAAAATGAAAATAGCTGGAGGGTTGAAACCGGGATTTCAGCACCTGAAGTGAGCTATTTTAAAGAGGGCATAGGAAGTGGTCCCGGCGATGTGTTTGATGAAAAAAGAATTACCATTTCGCAGCAAATTGATTTTCCGCTAACCACCGCCTACCGAATAAAAGGTTTGTCTGAAGAGGTAAATGCCATGCAACTGGAACTTGCGGCTGCTGAAAGAGAAATAACAAGTGAGGTGAAAAGTTTTTATATTGAAGTGTTATACGCCATTTCACTGCAAAAATCGAGGCAAAATCAACTGAAACTGACACAGGAGCTCTACAATGCGGTGTTTACAAAATATGAAACCGGAATGGCAAACGGACTTGATTTAGCCAATGCCGAATTGCGACTCGATGAAGCAAAAAACGACTTTGACCAGAGCGAATGGATTTTACACCAGGCACGCTACGGTCTGTTTAACAGCATGGGACTGCCCGAAGAGGAACAATTATACTCCATCACATTTTCCGATACCCTGCTCGCCTTCGATATCGGAATTTCTCAAATACAAACCCTTTTAACCCAAAAGAATCATCCCCGCTATTTAGCTTCTCTTCATCGAATAGAATCATCTGATTATTTTTTAAAAGAAGCTAAAAGCAACATTTTACCAAATTTGCGGTTTAACCTTTACAAGCAAGACTATGGGGTTGGATATAATTTCAAGGGATTTGAAGTAGGGCTGCAAATTCCAATCTGGTATCCTTTAGAACAAAAGGGGAAAATTAACCGGGCACGGGCAAAAAAGGAAGAGATGACATGGAAACAAAAGGAAGTGAGTCTTGAGATAAAACGCCAGATTGAATATGCCTGGCACAATTATAATGTGAGCCGTTCGATAGTAAACCGGTACAACGAAACAATGAAAAACAAAGCGACACAATTGCGCGATTTGAGCCTCCGGGCATATCAGCTTGGCGAAATAGACCTGCTGAACCTGTTAACGGCTCAACAAACTTATCTTTCCAATGAATTGCGCTACTTAACCGCTTTACGCGACTATTACCTCCAACTTGTGTCGCTGGAAAAATATCTTGATCAGGAGCTTGTTTATTAAATAAATAGATAAAAAAATTCATTATGAAACGAATGTTGATTCCGATTTCCCTTGTCGTTTTTTTTATCGTTCTTGCGTGCTCCGGAAAAAAAACAAACCTGCCCGCTACATCTGCTGACATCACAGAATTGCCTCCATCGCTGCGAAGTGAAGACAGGGTGTCGTTGGTGAAACTTACCAGCCAGCAGCAACAAGACCTTCAGATTGAAACCGTGGAAATAGCCGGCAGACGGGTCAATCATTTAATCACGGCACCCGGGGTAATTTTTCCTGCACCGAAACATGCCAGCATCATCAGCGCACCCATTGCCGGGCAGATACGCGAAATCAATAAATACGAAGGGAACCGGGTGCAAAAAGGAGAGGTTTTGTTCCATATTCAAAGCCTGGAATTTGGAACCCTGGTGTCGGAATATCTTCAGGCTTATGCCGAAGAACAATTTCAAACCAACCGGCTGAAACGTGTGAAACAACTCATGGAGGAAACCATCAGTTCGGTGAGCGAGATGGAGCGGGCTACCGCTGAATACCAGCGGGCATCAGCTTCGGTCAGGGCAGCATATTCAAAATTAAAAGCATTGGGAGTTTTAGACGAAGAGATTGAAGCACTCATTCAAAACGATAATATAGACCCGGTACTTCATATACATACACCCATTTCCGGGATGGTAGAAAAAACCTTTGTGGAATTGGGTCAGTCGGTTAATGCCCTCGAAAATTTGTCTCGGGTGCTTGATACCCGCACTGTATTAGCCAGGGGGTACGTTTCGCCCGACGACGCCCGCCTCATTAATCCGGGGGATACGGTAAATATTCTGAAAAGAGAAGAAGAATTTGGACCAAGGATTGCTGCCACTGTTTCATCAATCAACCCGGGTGTTGATGAAAACAGCCGGTCGGTTATTGTGAATATTCTTGTTCCTACAACTGCCGGATGGCCGAGGCCCGGGGAAAACGTGCGCATCGAAATTATCTCTTCTTCACAAAAAGAAATTATCACCATACCTCTTACAGCACTCTCTTACGATGGCAATGAGCCGGTTGTGTTTGTTCAAAACGAACCGGGAGTGTTCGAAAAAAGGGCTATCCGCGTTTCTGAAATTGGCGCCCACCATGTTTTTGTGGAATCCGGGTTGCTGGAAGGCGAGCGGATTGCCACCTCCAAGGTTTTTAGCTTAAAAGCTCTTTCGCGCTACGAAATGATTTCCGAAGAGTAATCAACCTACTGAAAAAACGTTTTATGCTTAAAAGTATTATCACCTTTAGTATCCGGCAAAAATATGTAGCCCTTGCCCTGGTAGTCTTAATGGCTGTGGCTGGTTATTTTTCGCTGATGCAACTGCCCATCAATTCGCTGCCCGATGTTACCCCGGTTCAGGTTTTGGTTATTACAAAAGCGGGCAGGTTTTCTCCTTTCGATGTTGAAAAGCTGGTGAGCTACCCTATCGAAACCGCCATGAATGGTTTGCCCGATGTGGCTCAGGTGCGTTCCATTTCACAGTTCGGGCTTTCGGCAGTCACCGTTGAATTTGACGAAGGTACCGACATATATTTTGCGCGCCAGATGGTTAGCCAGCGGCTTCAATCCATTGCTGATGAGTTGCCACCCGATGTTTCCAGTCCGCAATTGGGGCCCATCTCCACAGCC